>Ga0302046_10000193_pt1 | contig 65928 bp, 64 predicted proteins | sample RVTome_11_FD_200261 | JGI IMG/M metagenome (GOLD analysis project Ga0302046, IMG submission 200261) | Soil microbial communities from uranium-contaminated site in the Upper Colorado River Basin, Wyoming, United States - RVT147D111 (version 2) ... | reverse complement strand
CAAATCCGCGCTACACTCTGTGGGCATCGGGGAACTCCTCTGTGCCGGGATAACTATTTGATCGCACAGATATTTTCCCAGATTCAGAGCCCCGATGCACCCATAGTTTGAGATATCCGGGCTAGCCGCGGTCGCCGGCGCAGATCACGCCGGTGGGGACCGGCTTGCAGCCGAGATGCAGGGCGCCCTGGTACTGATCCACCCCGTGAACGCCGCAGCCGGCGAGCATGGCGGCCGAAGCCATCGACATGACGATGAAGGCGATCACCCGCATGGCACTCTCCCCGTCCCGTTAATACTTCGTTCACCAGAAGAACTCGCCGGGGAAAATACCGTGACTGGATTCAAATACAAGAAAAATGAAAGAGACTATTTAGGTAAATTTTAGATTAAATTTAGAAGTATTCTATATTTAACCAGGTAAATTATGGATATGCATTGATTTTCCGCCGAGCTCGTGTGCCGTTCGGCCGGTAATATTAACAGTATTTTTTATCTGAGGGCTGCCGCGGACGGTTTTTGCGCCGGCTGCGGGCGGCAGCCGCTCATACCTGAAACGCCGAAGGCGGCGTCTCGAAGGGGCGTGAGCGACCGAGCGGAGAAATCTGGCTCGATGCCGAGCCTGGCCGTACCCAGATTTCTCCCTCGCTAACGCTCGGTCGAAATGACGATTCAACTCGTTCGGATTTCGCCCTAGCCGTCGTTGTTGGCGACGACCTCGATGCGGACGACGACCTCGTCGGCGACGATGCGGGTGGCGCCCCACTCGCCCGTGCCGACGCCGTAGTCGAGGCGCTTGATGGTCACCTCGCCGGTGATCCTGGCGGTCTTGCCGCCGTTGCTGAGCGCCACCTTGAAGGGCAGCACGACGTCGCGCGTCACGCCCTTGACGGTCAGCTTGCCGGCGGCCTCGTAGGCGTCCTTGCCCTTGGCGGCGATGCTGGTGGTGACGAAGCGCGCGGTCGGGTGCCTGGCCGTGTCGAACCACTTGTCCTTGCGCATCTCGATGTCGATGTCGCGGTTGCCGGTAAAGGCGCTGGCGGTGTCGACCGACACCTCGGCCTTGCTCTCGGCCAGCCTGGCGGGATCGAAGCGGATCGTGGCGGTGAATTTCTTGAACCGGCCCTTGCTCGACGCCCCCATCTGGCGGCCGATGAAGGAGATGCGGCTCTTGCCGGCATCGACGGTCCAGCCCGGCAGCGCCTCGGCGGCGGCGGGCGCGGCGGATAGCGCCAGCCCGGCGATGACCGTGGCCGCCGCGAGGCCCCGGAGCCGCGAGGGCGCTGGCTGGATCGACTTCATCTGCGGAATTCCTCTCACTGTGGGACGTCTACTTACGGGGACGCGCGGGCCACGGCAGCATCCGCCGCAGGATGTCGTCGCGCAGGATGAAATGGTGCTGCAATGCGGCGAGAACATGGACGCCGACGAAGAACAGCAGCGCCCAGGACAGGTAATAGTGAACCGTCCTCAGCGCATCCCCCAGCGCCTGGTCGACGCCGAAGGGGCTGGGGATCTCGATCAGCCCGAGATAGACCAGGGGCAGGTTGCGGGCCGAGCTCATCACCCAGCCGGTCAGGGGCATCACGATCAGGATCGCATAGAGCAGAAAGTGCGAGAGCGCCGCCAGGCGCCGCTGCAGCCGGCTCATGCCCCGGGGCAGCGGCGGCGGCGGATTGCGCATGCGCCAAGCGAGCCGGAGGATGACGATCAGGAAGACCGTCACTCCGACCCACTTGTGGTACGAGTAGAGCACCAGCTTCTGCGGGCTGATGCGCATGTCCACCATCGACCAGGCGATGGTGAACGAGCCGATCAGCAGCAGCAGCGTCAGCCAGTGGAAGGCCTTGGCAACCGCGCCGTAGCGGTCGGCGGTGTTGCGCAGGGGCATCGACGCGCCGATCCCGCCTCAAGGTTGCGCCATCCGCCGGCCTCGCGGGCTTACTTGATCGGCGCGCGCTTCTCCTCGAGCAGCACGGTGAAGCGGATGTCGTCGCCGATCCAGTTGATCGTGCCGACCTTGGTGAACGCCTTGAGGCCGAAATCGGAGCGCTTGAAGGTTCCGGTGGCGATGAAGCCGTGGACCGAGACCTTGCCCGAGAAGTGCGGCCCGGACGAGTACTTGAGGGTGGCGGTGATCGGCTTGGTGACGCCGTGCAGCGTCAGGTTGCCGGTGATCTTGCCGGTGTTCTCGCCGGTCTTCTCGACCTTGGTGCTGGTGAAGGTGATCTTGGGGAACTTCCAGACGTTGAGCTCGGCCGCCGAGCGGGCCCAGTTGTCGCGGAAATAGTGGTTCGAATCGAGGCTCGCCGCGTCGATCACGAAAGCCACCTTGCTCTTCGTGGGATCCTTGGGATCGAAGGTGAAGTCGACCTTGTCGATCTGGCGGAACTGGTAGATCGTCGGGGTGAAGCCGCCGTGCGTGACCCGGAAATGGATCGAGGTGTGGCCGCGGTCGACCGCCGGCTTTGCTTCCGCCTGCGCCTGGCCGGCCGCCGCGAAGGTCGCCAGAGCCAAGGCCAGAGCCGCGACGACGCCGGTGGCCGCGGACGCAATTCGAGATTTCGCTGCAAACATACTGTCCCTCCTCCCAAGTGCCGGGTTTTGAGTTCGGAGCCCGTTGATGGCGGTGATGGTGATACAAACGCCGCGCAAGTGCAACCGATTGCATTTCGCGGCAATCGGCGGTTCCGCACGCGTTCGGCCGGCCCGCGCGCGGCTGGCGCGCCGGCGACAAAACCTTGAGTTTAGGAAGCGCGGAAGGCCGCGCGAGCGGAGACCGCCCTAGTCGAGGTAGCGCGCCGTCAGATGCGCCTTGAAGACCGCCGGGTCGAGCGGCCGGCCGGTCGCCTTCTCGACCAGCGCGTCGGTCGAGAGCTTGGAGCCGACGCCGTGCACGTTGGCCCGCAGCCAGGCCACCAGCGGCTTGAAGTCGCCCTTGGCGATGCCCGGGACGATGGCCGGATCGGCGCGCGTGGCGGCGTCGAAGAACTGCGCGGCGGCGATGGCGCCCAGGGTATACGTGGGAAAATACCCCCAGGCCCCGGCATACCAGTGGATGTCCTGGAGGCAGCCCTGGCGGTCGTCGGGCGGACGGACGCCGAGCAGCGCCTCCAGCCCGTCGTTGAAGGCCTGCGGCAGGTCGGCGAGCGCGAGCTCGCCCGCGACCATGGCGCGCTCCAGGCGGTAGCGCAGGATGACGTGGGTCGCATAGGTGACCTCGTCGGCCTCGGTGCGGATCAGGCTGCGCGCGACATTTGTATAGTGACGGTAGAGATTCCCGGTCTCGAAGGCCGGGCCGGCGCCGCCGAAGGCCTCGCGGATCAGGGGTGCGGCGAAGTTCAAGAATTCGTGAGTGCGGCAGGCCTGCATCTCCATCAGCAGCGACTGGCTCTCGTGCAGCGTCATGCCGCGGGCCTTGCCGACGGGCTGGTGGCGCCAGTCGGCGGGCAGGCCGAGCTCGTAGAGCGCGTGGCCGGTCTCGTGCAGGACCGCCATCAGCCCCTCGACGAAATCGGCCTCGTCCCAGCGGGTCGTAATCCGGACGTCATCCGTTGCCCCGCCGCAGAAGGGATGGAAGCTGACGTCGAGGCGGCCGCGCTCGAACTCAAAGCCCAGCACCTCCATCAGCCTGGTCGCCAGCGCCTTCTGCTTGTCCGCCGGGAAGGGGCCGTCGGGGGCGATTGGATCGGGCCGCTCGGCCTGGGCGGCGAGGACATCGTCGATGAAGGGCGGCAGGAACTCGGCGAGGTCGTCGAAGATGGCGTCGATCGTGGCGGTCTTGCCGCCCGGCTCCCATTGGTCGAGCAGGGCCTCGTAGGGCGAGCAGCCGAAGGCCTCCGCCTTGGCCGCGGCGACCTGGCGGTAGAGGTCGAGCACCGTCTGCAGCGAGGGCAGCGCCTTGGCGAAGTCGGCGGCCGGCCGCGCCTCGCGCCAGACCATCTCGCAGGCGCTGCAGGCCTTGGAGAGCGCCTCGATGAGCGCGTCCTCGACGGCGGCGGCGTGGATGTGGTCGCGGCGCATCTCGGCGAGGTTGGCGCGCTGCCAGCCGTCGAGCCCGTCGGCCGCCTCGGCCGCGGCGAGCAGCTCGGCGGTCTCGGGCGAGGCCACCAGGTGGTGGCGGATGCCGCGCAAGGTCGCCATCTGCTCGGCGCGCGCGGCCGCGCCCCCGGCGGGCATCATCGTCGACATGTCCCAATGCAGCATGCCCACCGCATCGTCGAGATGGGCGGCGCGGCGGAAATGCGCTTCGAGCTTCTGGTATGCGCTCATTAAGTCTCTCGGGGCGTCTCTCGGGCGGCGTGCGGGTTGGCGTCGCGTGCAGGCGTCCCCCCAGCAAGGCATATAGTCCGCGCCCGGCCCGGCTGCCAGCACCCGTGATACATCGCATGGGCGGGGTGACGATTTGGTAAACCGGCGATGACGAACCGGGCGATGACGAACCGGGCGATGATGAACCGTGCGGTGTCCGGCGGCGATGACCGGCCGCATGGATCACCGACCGTATGCATGCCGCGTCAGGCCGATCGCGGGCGGCGGTGGTAGAGCAGGTAGACCGCCAGCAGCGCCGCGGCCAGCGCGAACCAGGTGATGGCGTATTTCAGGTGGTCGTTGGGCAGGTTGACCCGGATCGGGACCGGCCGCGGCCAGCCGCCGGGCGGCGTCGGGCTGGCGGCCTGCGCGTAATACGGGCGCGTGCCGCTCATGCGCGCATGCGCGGCCATGGCCGGGATGTCGACGCGGAACCAGAAGTCCTTCGCCGGCTCGTTGTCGGGGCTGAAGCGGCCCTTGGGGGGCTGGGCGCGCAGGTGGGCGATGATGGCGTGGGCGCCGGCGAGCTGCCCGGCGCCGCGGCTCGCCGGATCCTTGCGGTCGCGCGGCACCCAGCCGCGGTCGACCAGGATCGTGCCGCCGTCGGTGAGCGCCAGCGGCGTGACCACGTTATAGCCGAGCCGGCCGCCCCAGGAGCGGCCGCTCAGGTGCATCTCGCGGTCGTGGAGGAAGCGCCCGTGCAGGATGACGCGGCGGTACTCGGCGCTTGCGAGGCGGGTCGTCGTGGGCGGCGCGAGCTTGGCCAGGGCGACCGCGGGCACGGCGACGCGCGCCGTGCGGGTCTCGATCAGCGCCCCCTTCCAGGCGCGGCGCTCGAGCTGCCAGACGCCGAGCCCGATGAGGACCAGCAGCGCCGGGAGCGCCATCAGCGTCGGCCGCAGGGTCAGGCGCATGGCTTGGCTAGACCGCGTCGTGTTCGCCGCGGCGGTGGCGGTACTGCAAGGCGATCATCAGCGCCTTGAAGGGCGGCAGCATGGCCAGCGCGCCGGCGACGATCACCGGCGGCCAGAGCACCAGATGCACCCAGCGCGGCGGCGCGAAGGCGATCTCGACGACGAGGGCGAGGCCGACCACGACGAAGCCGAGGATCAGCGTGATGAACACCGCCGGACCGTCGGCGGCGTCCTGGGCGCTGAGGTCGAGGGCGCAGATCGGGCATTCCTGGGACACCGTGAGGTAGCCGTCGAAGAGCCGGCCCCGGCCGCAGCGCGGGCAGCGGCAGCCGAGGCCCGCAGAAAGCGGCGACACGGGCGGATAGTCTGTGTCGGTCATCGTCTATCCCAGGAGCAATCGGGCCCGGCAACCACATTCGTCCGAATGCGCGCCGCTCAGTGCAGCGGCGCGTTGCCGGAGCCCCACCAGTAGACGCAGGAGAACAGGAACAGCCAGACCACGTCGACGAAATGCCAGTACCAGGCGGCCGCCTCGAAGCCGAAATGGTGCTCGGGCTTGAAGTGGCCCTTCATGCCGCGGAAGAAGCAGACCGCGAGGAAGATCGTGCCGACGATGACGTGGAAGCCGTGGAAGCCGGTCGCCATGAAGAAGGTCGAGGTGTAGACGCTGCCGCCCTTGGCGAGCTCGCCGTCGACGAAGGCGCGGAAGGAGAAGGGCGCCGAGGCGTATTCGTAGGCCTGCAGCGACGTGAACACCATGCCGAGCAGGATGGTGAGGCCGAGGCCCTGCAGGAAGGCCTTGCGGTTGCCCTCGCGCAGCTCGTGATGCGCCCAGGTGACGGTGACGCCCGAGGTCAGCAGGATCAGCGTGTTGAGGAAGGGCACGCCCCAGGGATTGAAGACGGTGAGGCCCTTGGGCGGCCAGGCGCCGCCGCTCGACTTCACGCGGGCGTACTGCGCGGCCTCGTCGAAGAACAGGCTGACGTCGAAATAGGCCCAGAAGAACGCGGCGAAGAACATCACCTCCGAGGCGATGAAGAGCGCCATGCCGTAGCGCAGGCCGAGCTGGACCACCGGCGAGTGGTGGCCCTGGAACTCGCCCTCGCGAACCACGTCGCGCCACCAGTAGTACATGGTGCCGAGCGTGAGCACGCCGCCGAGGCCGAGGATCCAGGCGCCGGGGATGCCGAACAGCGCCAACTTGTGCATGAACAGCACCGCGCCGCCGAACAGGAGCAGCGCGGAGACCGCGCCCATGAACGGCCAGGGGCTGGGATCGACCAGATGGTAGGGGTGCTGCTTGGCGTCGCTCATCTCGCCCTCATGGCGGCCCCGCCGGCGCGCGTCTCGGCGGCCTGGCGGGTGCGGGCGCGGTAGAAGGTGTAGGAGAGCGTGATCGTGCGCACGTCGCGCAGGTTGGGATCGTCGAGGATCGCCGGGTCGATGTAGAAGGAGACCGGCATGTCGACGCTGCGCCCGCCCGCCAGGCGCTGCCTGGAGAAGCAGAAGCAGGCGACCTTGACGAAATACATGCCCGCCTTCTGCGGCGTGACGTTGAAGGTCGCGGTCCCGGTGATCGGCGCGGCGGTGAGGTTGCGCGCGCGGTAATGGGCGAGGCGCTCCTCGCCGACGCGCAAAACCACCTCGCGGCTCACCGGGCGGAAGCGCCAGGGCAGGTCGGGCGCGACGTCGGCGTTGAAGCGCACGGTGAAGCGGCGCGCGCCGGCGGCGCCGGGCGCCGCGGGGGCGGCGGCGGCGCGCTGCACCGTGCCGCCATAGCCGGTGAGCTGGCAGAAGGCGCGGTAGAGCGGCACGGCGTAGTAGACCAGCGTCGCCATGGCGAAGAGCACGCCCACGAGCGGCACCACCGTGCGGGCATGCGAGCGGCCGCGGCCGCGGATCTCGTTCGGCGCGCTCACGAGCCGCGGCCTCCCAGGATCACGAAGGTCAGGAGATAGAAGAGCAGCGCCATGCCGCCGAGCACGTAGAGGAGCGCCACGTTGCGGCCGCGCAGGCGCCGGCGCGCCAGCGCCACGAGATCCTCGCCGGCGGCCGCCTCGGGGGTGGGCGCGGCGCTGCGCGAGCGCATGGTCATGCCGGGCCTGCGAGCGCGCGGTCGACGATCAGCGCGACGAAGAGCAGGAAGAGATAGAGGATCGAGAAGGTGAAGTTGCGCCGCGCCACCCGGTCGGCGTGGTCGAACCAAAGCCGCGCCGAGGTGACGAGGAAGAGCACGCTCAGCACCAGCGCCGCGCCGAGATAGAGCGGGCCGGAGGTGCCGAGCGCGTAGGGCGCCGCCGACAGCGGCACCAGCAGAGCCGCATAGATCACGATCTGGCGCCGGGTCTCGCGGTCGCCGGCGACCACGGGCAGCATGGGGATGCCGGCGCGCGCGTAGTCGCCCGAACGGTAGAGCGCCAGCGACCAGAAGTGCGGCGGCGTCCACATGAAGATGATGGCGAAGAGGGCGACCGAGGCGAGGCCGATCTCGCCGGTCGCCGCGGCCCAGCCGATCATCGGCGGGAAGGCGCCGGCCGCGCCCCCGATGACGATGTTCTGCGGCGTGCGGCGCTTCAGCCAGATGGTGTAGACGAAGACGTAGAAGGCGATCGAGAGCGCCAGCAGGGCCGCCGCCACCCAGTTGAGCGCGAGCCCCATGAGGGCCACCGCGCCGACCGCGAGCACGACGCCGAAGCCGAGCGCGTTGCCGGGCTCGATGCGGCCCGCCGGGATCGGCCGGGCCCGGGTGCGCGCCATCACCGCGTCGATGTCGCGCTCGTACCACATGTTGATGGCGCCCGCCGCGCCCGCCGCCACCGCGATGCACAGGACGGCGACCGCGCCCAGCACCGGATGCAGGCTCGTCGGCGCGAGGTAGAGCCCGACGAAGCCGGTGAAGACGACCAGCGACATCACGCGCGGCTTCAGCAGCGCGAAATAGTCGCCGGCGCTGGCGAGCCCGGCCGGCCCGGCATAGGCGCGCATGTCCGATTGGGTTCCGGCCTGGCTCGAGGTCTGCGTCACGGTCGTCTCCGAAAGCGCTCGCTACCGCACGCGCGGCAGCTCGTCGAAGGTATGGAAGGGCGGCGGCGAGGTCACCGTCCATTCGAGCGTGGTGGCGCCCTCGCCCCAGGGGTTCTCGGCGACCTTGCGCCCGGCGGCCAGCGTCCACAGCACCACGAGCACGAAGATCAGCGCGCCGACCGCGGAAATGTAGGAGCCGTAGGAAGCCACCAGGTTCCAGCCGACGTAGGGGTCGGGGTAGTCGGGGATGCGGCGCGGCATGCCGGCGAGCCCCGAGAAGTGCATCGGGAAGAAGGTCACGTTGACGCCGACGAAGGTGATCCAGAAGTGCAGCTTGCCGGCCCACTCGGGATACATCCGCCCGCACATCTTGGGGAACCAGTAGTAGAAGCCCGCGAAGATCGCGAAGACGGCGCCGAGCGAGAGCACGTAGTGGAAATGCGCCACCACGTAGTAGGTGTCGTGGAGCGTGCGGTCGATGCCGGCGTTGGCCAGCACCACCCCCGTCACCCCGCCCACGGTGAACAGGAAGATGAAGCCGATCGCCCACATCATCGGCGTGGCGAAGCGGATCGAGCCGCCCCACATGGTGGCGATCCAGCTGAATATCTTGATCCCCGTCGGCACGGCGATGACCATGGTCGCGGCGGTGAAGTAGGCCAGCGTGTTCACGTTGAGGCCCACGGCGTACATGTGGTGGGCCCAGACGATGAAGCCGATGAAGCCGATCGCCACCATCGCGTAGGCCATGCCGAGGTAGCCGAAGATGGGCTTCCTGGAGAAGGTCGAGACGATCTGGCTGACGATGCCGAAGCCCGGCAGGATCAGGATGTAGACCTCGGGGTGGCCGAAGAACCAGAAGAGGTGCTGGTAGAGGATCGGATCGCCGCCGGCCTCGGGCTTGAAGAAGGCGGTGCCGAAATTGCGGTCGGTCAGCAGCATGGTGATGGCGCCCGCCAGCACCGGCAGCGAGAGCAGCAGCAGGAAGGCGGTGATCAGCACCGACCAGACGAAGAGCGGCATCTTGTGCAGCGTCATGCCCGGGGCGCGCATGTTGAAGATGGTGGTGATGAAGTTGATGGCGCCGAGGATCGACGAGGCGCCGGCGATGTGGAGCGCGAAGATCGCCATGCCGACGGCGGGCCCGCTATGCCCCGGGGTGCTGGAGAGCGGGGGGTAGACCGTCCAGCCGGTGCCCGCGCCGCCGCCCAGCACCGCCGAGCCGAGCAGCAGCAGGAAGGCCGGGACCAGCAGCCAGAAGCTGATGTTGTTCATGCGCGGGAAGGCCATGTCGGGCGCGCCGATCATGATCGGCACGATCCAGTTGCCGAAGCCGCCGATCATCGCCGGCATGACCATGAAGAAGACCATGATCAGGCCGTGGCCGGTCACCAGCACGTTGAAGAAGTGCTCCGAGGCGATGCCCTGGTCCTCGGGGGTCTGCAGCTCGAGGCGGAACCACACCGACATGCCGGCGCCGATCAGCCCCGCCACGACCGCGAAGACCAGGTACATCGTGCCGATGTCCTTGTGGTTCGTCGAATAGACGAACCGCCGCCATCCGGTCGGGTGATGCGCGTGGCCGGCGGCCTGGCGCTCGGCGGCGTCGTTCATCGCTCGCCTTCCGCGGGCGCCGCCGGGGTCCGCTTCGGCGTGGCCGCCGCCGCCGGTTCCAGCTTCTCGTACTCGTCGTCGGCGAGCGCCTTGGCGATCCAGGCGTCGTAGTTGGCCCGGGACATTACCTCGACGGCGATCGGCATGTAGCCGTGGCCGGCGCCGCAAAGCTCGGAGCACATGCCGTAATAGACGCCCTCGCGGAGGGCGCGGAACCAGGTCTCGTTGAGCCGGCCCGGCACCGCGTCGAGCTTGATCCCGAAGGCGGGCATGGCGAAGGAATGGATGACGTCGGTGGCGGCGACCTGGAGGCGGACGTAGGCGCCGACCGGCACCACCATGCGCTTGTTCACGTCGAGCAGGCGGATCGGCGCCTTGCCGCCGAAATCGGCCTTGGCCTCGTCGCATTCGGCCTTGGTGCGGCAGATCAGCTGGCTGCCGTATCTGAAGCCGGTGCCGGCGGCGTCGACCTTGTAATACTCGTAGCTCCACTGGAACTGCTGGCCGGTCGCCTTGATGGTGACGATCGGCGCGTTGTTCTCCTTGGCCTCGGCCTCGGGCACCTTGTCGATGTAGTAGAGCAGCGGGAAGGAGAAGACCGAGATCAGCACCAGGATCATGATCGGCACGATGGTCCAGGCGATCTCGACGAAGGTGTTGTGGGTGGTCTTCGAGGGCGTCGGGTTGGCCGAGGCGCGGAACCGCACCATGACGTAGAGCAGCAACACCATCACGAAGACGGTGATGGCGACGATGATCACCAGCAGCAGGTTGTGGAAGCTGTTGATGCGCTCCATGCCCGGCGTCGCGGCCGCCTGGAGGCCGATCTGCCAGGGCGTGCCGCGGCCCTCGGCGAGCGCGCTCGCGTGCGGCGCCAGCAGCGTCGCCGCAAGGGCGGCGCTTGCGAGCCCGGCATGTCGCAGGAGCGTCCCGATCATGTTCGCTTTCGTCTAGCTCTCGTCCCCGGGCGACGGCGCGGGCGCCGTCACCTCCGGCACCGTCGACGGCCCCCTCGCGGCGCTCAAATCCGACGCCGGATCCAGGTGGAAACTAGCCCATGGCGTATGCACCGACAACAAGGCAGCGCGGCATCGGGGCGGATGATTGTGCGTTGATCCGCAACGGTTTTCGGAGCTGGCGAATACCCGCCTGTGATTTATGCGACGTTATGTCGCAAAAATCCCAGCCGTTCCGGGCACTTGCGGATGATCGGAGCGAATGGTCGGGGACGGTGGTCGGGTACGCGCGCGATCGGCGGCTGACATCGCCAGCGGGTCGGTTCATAGTGGGCGGCGCGCCGGACCGACTTGCGGTCGCCGCGCCACCGCGCCACCTAAGCCTGACAGGACACCGAGCTGGAGATTTCCCGATGACCGACCTCGCACGGACCGACGAGCTGTTCTTCGAGCGCACCGGCATGGATCGCGGCCGGGTGGAACGCACGATCGGCGACGCGCTGAACGGCGCCGACGACGGCGAGCTGTTCCTGGAATACAACCAGTCGGAAAGCCTGGTCTTCGACGACGGGCACCTGAAGAGCGCCAACTTCGACCAGACCCAGGGCTTCGGCCTGCGCGCGGTCTCCGGCGAGGCGACCGGCTATGCCCATTCCTCCGAGCTCTCCGAGGCCGCGATCAAGCGCGCGGCGGGCACGGTCGAGGCGGTGCGCACGGGCGCCGGCGGCACCATCGCCGAGCCGCCCCAGGGCACCAACCGGTCGCTCTACACCGACGTGAACCCGCTGGGCCTCGTCGAGTTCGAGACCAAGGTGAAGCTGCTCGCCGAGATCGACGCTTACGCGAGAGGCCTCGACGAGCGGGTGCGCCAGGTCTCCTGCTCGCTGGTGGCCTCCTGGCAGGCGGTGCAGATCATGCGCGCCGGCGGCGAGCGGGTCGGCGACGTGCGCCCGCTGGTGCGGCTGAACGTCTCGGTGGTGGTCGGCGAGGGCGAGCGCATGGAGACGGGCTCCGAAGGCCGCGGCGGCCGCGCGCTCTACGACGCCTGGCTCGATCCCGAAAGCTGGCGCTCGCAGACCGACGAGGCGCTGCGCCAGGCGCTGGTGAACCTGGAGTCGGTTCCGGCCCCGGCGGGCGAGATGGAAGTCGTTCTCGGCCCCGGCTGGCCCGGCATCCTGCTGCACGAGGCGATCGGCCATGGCCTCGAGGGCGACTTCAACCGCAAGAAGACCTCCGCCTTCGCCGGATTGCGCGGCCAGCGCGTGGCCAGCCCCGGCGTCACCGTGGTCGACGACGGCACCATCGCCGACCGCCGCGGCTCGCTCACCGTCGACGACGAGGGCACGCCCTCCTCGCACACGGTGCTGATCGAGGACGGCATCCTCACGGGCTACATGCAGGACCGCATGAACGCGCGCCTGATGGGCGACGCGCCGACCGGCAACGGCCGGCGCGAGAGCTACGCGCACGCGCCGATGCCGCGCATGACCAACACCTACATGCTGTCGGGCGAGCACGAGCGCGAGGAGATCCTGAAGACGGTCAAGAAGGGACTCTACGCGGTCAACTTCGGCGGCGGGCAGGTCGACATCACCTCGGGCAAGTTCGTGTTCTCGGCCTCGGAGGCCTACCTGGTCGAGGACGGCAAGGTCGGCGCGCCGGTCAAGGGCGCCACGCTGATCGGCAACGGCCCCGACGTGCTGACCAAGGTCTCGATGATCGGCAACGACATGGCGCTCGATCCCGGCGTCGGCACCTGCGGCAAGGACGGACAGGGCGTGCCCGTCGGCGTCGGCCAGCCGACGCTCAAGATCGACCAGCTCACCGTCGGCGGCACCGAGGCGTGACCGCCGGCCGGCGACCGGCGGCGGGGAAGTAACGCCATGCTCGGCGGCGCGCTTATCGGCCTGATCGTCGCGCTGGTCGTGATCGGCGTGTTCTGGTTCATCGCCAAGAACAAGAAGCCGTCCTTCGACCTGCCGGTCAGCCGCAGCGAGAGTTTCGAGGTGGGCATGGCGCCGGCCGCGGCGATCGCCAGGCTGCGCGAGGCCGAAGCGGCGATGGGGCTCGCCGTGGCGCTCGACGACGCGGGCGGCGACCGGCTGATCCTCGAGGAGCGCGCCTCGCTCAACAGCTATGGGAATTTCCTGGCGGTCGGCGCGGCCGGCGAGGGTGGCGGGTCGACCGTCACGGTCGGCCTCATGAACAAGGCGCCGCAATGGGGCCCGGTGGTGACCAGGAAGCACCGCAAGCTGGCCGACAAGGTCCGGGGCGCGCTTGGGGTCGCGGCTGGCTGAAGGCGGCTTAAGGCGGCTGACTGGGGCTGGCTCGGGCTGACCGGGCGAGGGCGCTCGCAGGCGGCGGCGCGCATAACCATATCCAAGAGCGAAGTCGATGACCGAACGGAGGCGCGCCCGCCGGTCCCCCGTGCCCGGCCGCCGCGTGAGGACGCGATGAGACCCGGTGTCTTCTGGTTCCTGGCGTTCGCGCTCGCCCTGGGCGCGCTGGTCGCCTATCTGGTCAGCGCCTACCCGGGCGCGCTCGACCGCGCAGGCCCGGCGAGCCTGATCTACTACATCCTGTTCGGCCTGCTGGTCGGCAGCTCGATCCTCGGCTATCGGGGCCTGCGCCAGCGCGGCGCGCTGAAGAGCCTCGGCTCCGCCGCCAAGTCGGCGGTCGCCTGGGTCGCGGTCGTAGCGCTGCTGGTGCTCGGCTACAGCTACCGCCACGAGCTCGGGCTGATGAAGAACCGGATCGTTGGCGAGATGGCGCCGGCCAGCCCGATCTCGACCGGCGAGCGCCGGATCACGGTGCGCGCGGGGCCGCGCGGACATTTCCATGTCGACGCCCAGGTGAACGGCCAGGCGGTGCGCTTCCTGGTCGACACCGGGGCCAGCGACATCGTGCTCTCGCCCGACGACGCGCGGCGGGTCGGGCTCGATCCGTCCGGGCTCTCCTACACGCGCATCTACGACACGGCGAACGGCCAGGTGCGCGGCGCCCCGGTGACGCTGCGCTCGCTGGTCATCGGGCCACTGCGCCTGAGCGCGGTGCCGGCCTCGGTGAACGGGGCGGCGATGAGCGGCTCGGTGCTCGGACAGACTTTCCTGCGGGCGCTCAAGGGGTATTCGGTGCGCAACGGAGTCCTGACGCTCGATTACTGAGGTATGTCAATGTTCTATGAGGAATCCTTGCGAATATTGCGACTGTGTGTAGTATATAAAAAGTATATCTAAAATTATTCCGACAATTTTACTTAAACAATACTGATAGATAACGATCGGCTAATTCTTCTACTTGAGACTCACGCGTGCCAGTGACGAAACACCAGTGACGAAACACCAGTGACGAAACAAGTGCGTTGAGGAGGCGCCTGACCGCTGCCCATCAACCCGAACCACATCACCCCGGCCCCCACGGAGCCGGCGAAGAGCGCCCAGCTTTCCGACCGCGATCGCGAGCTGATCAAGGCGCTGCGCGATCGGGTGCGCCCGGCCGCGGGCGATCCGGTCGACGTCGTGGCGGTGCGCGGCGACGCATCCGACGTCGTGAGGTTCGTGGACATCCTCGACGATATCGGCGTCCAGGCGGTCGAGACGCAGCGGGCCAAGGCCTCGCTGGACGAGGAGCTGAAGGATATCGCCGAGCTGCGCGGGCTGGTCGAGGACGATGTCGCCGGCGCGCTGTCGCCGGAGGAGAGCGACGAGCTGGCGGCGCGCCTGCGCGCCTTCGAGGCCCGTGCCGGCGAGCCGGTCATCGAGCCGGTCATCGAGCCGGCCGACGATGCGCCGGCCGACAATGCGCCGCCTGCGGCGCGCGAGGGCGATGGCCCCGACCACGCGGCGATCGACGCCCGGCTGGAGGCCGCGCAGGCGCGGCTGAAGGCCGAGACAAGAGATGTGGGCGAGCGCGAGCAGGCGATCGTCGAGCGGGCGGACCGGCTCGGCGCCGCCGTCGGCGAGGCCGACGACCGGTCGGTGGTGCGCCTGGCGCTGGAGACCGCGCAGCGCATCGCGGCCGAGCGCAGCCGCGCCATCGTCGCGCAGACCGACCGGCTGGAGCCGGCCGACGTCGACGCGCTCGCCAGCGCTTAACCGAAAACAAGTCGGTCACGCGATATACGGGGCGCTCGCGCCGGAGCTTGGGTATTCGCGCCCGGGTAGGGCTTGGGTATTCGCGCCCAGGTAGGGCTCGGGGCGGCGCGCCAGGTATGGCCGGAGGCGGTGCGCCGCGCGCGGCGCCCGTCTCCCGCCGCACTCTCCGCTCTCTTCTATACCAACGGGTCGCCAAGGCGCCCCGTTGTAGTTCCCTCAAGCGCCGGGCGGCCCAAGGCCGATGTTTGAGGGCGCGGCCTTGGCTCTAATTCTGCCTCACTCGCCGGCGGGCGCGTCCGCGCCCTTGGCTGGCCTCGCATAAGGCTCGGGCGCGCTCCTGAGCTTGTCGAAGGGCGCGCGCATACCATAAGGTGATGAGCCAAGCTCATCACCTTATTGTCTTAGGCTAGATGGTCCTAGGCTAGGCGGTAGAGCTCGACGGGCTCGCCGCGGCCGCGGATCTCGACCTCGCCGACGCGGACCGGATCGAAGCTTTCGTCGAGGTCCCTTGCCGTCTCGCCGCTGATCAGGATGGTGACGTCCTCGCCGGCGCGACCGTGTTGCCGGCCCTGCCCCTCGATCCGGCTGGCCACGTTCACGGCGTCGCCGACGATGGTGTAGTTGAAGCGGCCCGGCGCGCCGATGTTGCCGACGGTCACCTTGCCGGAATGCAGGCCGATGCGTATGCGGATCGTCGGCAAGCCGGCGGCGGCGCGCGCCTTGTTGTCGGCGGTGACGGCATCGCGGATCGCCAGCGCCGCCCGGCAGGCGCGCATCGCGCGGTTCTTCTGCTTGTCGGGCGCGCCCCAGAAGGCCATCACCGAATCGCCGATGAACTTGTCGACGGTGCCCTCCTCGTCCTCGATGCAGGCGGCGACCAGGGCGAAGTGCCGGTTCAGCAGCTCGGCCACCGCCCCGGCGTCGCGGCCCTCGCTGACGCTGGTATAGCCGACGATGTCGGTGAACATGATGGTGAGGTCGCGCTCCACCGAGGGCAGGGCGCCGGCCTCGCCGCCGGCCATCAGCCGGGTCACCAGGCGCTTGGGGACATAGGCCTCGAACCAGCGCAGGCCGCCCAGCATGGCGTTGAAGGCGCGCGCCTGCACGTCGAGCTCGCGGATGCGCGAGCCGCGCAGCGTCGGCACCTCGTCGAGCCGGAAGGCGGCGATGTCCTCGGCGGCGGCGGCGAGGCGGATGACCGGGCGGGCGACCCGGCGGCCGAGCCAGATCGCGGCCAGCACCGAGAGCACCATGGCCGCGACGCCGGCGGCCGCGGCCATGACCAGGCGGCGCACCTGGGCGCCGACGGATTCCTGCGTCACGTGCAGGCCGATGCGCCAGCTCTTCGGCCCGAAATTAGCGATGTCTCGGTAGAAGACGAGATGGTCCTCATCGCCGATCTCGACCGCGAAGCTGCCGTAGGGCGGCGCCAGCTTGATGGCCATGGCGCGGCGGCGGCGCGGATCGGCGATCGCCATGAGGAACGCGTCGGCGTAGTCCTCCACCGTCGGCAGCGGCGCCCGGGCGGTGCGGCCGGGGTAGCCCGAGGTGAGGCCGGGATGCGCCAGCACGTGGGTCCGGTCGTAGAGGATGAACGGCGTGCCGCCCGAGGAGTCGGCGATGCGGCGGAGATAGCCCGAGAGCTCGCCGATGTTCACCACCGCGATCAGCATGCCCCGGAAGGCGCCGTCGCGGTAGACCGGCAGGCGCAGGTTGAGCACCGTGAAGCTGGTGTTCGGGCGCAGCACCGGCGGCCCCCAGTAGGCGTTCTTGCGGCCCTTGGCGCCGTTCAGCGCGGCGACCGCGAGGGGCCGCCCGCTGAGGTCGTCGTAGCTGAAGCGCACCGACTGGCCGGAGCGCTCGACGCCGCGCAGCCGGGCCTTCATATCCATGAAGGCGACGCCCGCGATCTGCGGCGCCGCGGCGAGCGAGGCGGCGAGGTCGCGCGCGAAGGACGGATCGTCCGGGCGGAGCGAGCCCTCGGCCATGCGGGCGCCGAGAAAGGAAAGCTGCGCGTGGGCCGGCGCCAGATGGTGCTCGATGCGCCGGACCACGTTGTCGACGGCGAGCGTCGCCTTCTCGCGGGTGAGCTCGACCGTGTTCCGCCCGGCGCTGGAGAGCGCGATGAACAGCACCGCCAGCACGGCGACGAAGGTCAGCGTGCCGAAACAGGCCGCCAGCGTCACCGTCAGCGAATAGGTCCGCCCGATCCTGGCGGGCGGCGGCTCGGACGTCGGGAGCGCGGTTTGCGGCTGCTCGTCGTTCATGGCGTTCGGGGTCGGCGGCGCGCGCCGGGGACATCCCGCCGCATGGCTCGCTCAGTAAGCCAGCGCCTCGAAGACCGAGTCGACATTGCCGCCCCATGGTCCGTGAAAGGCCTCGAGTAGCTCCTCGGCCGGCGTGCGTCCGCCCTCGACGATCGGGTCGAGGATCTGCAGGTAGCCCGTCTCGTCGGCGTCGAGCGCGCCCTTGCGGCCGCGCGCCCGCAGCCCGGCGCGCGCGATCGCGACGACCTCGCGCGCCAGATCAAGAACGGTGCCGCCGGCGAATTCCGTCGCCAGGCCGCTGCGCGGCGCCTCGGCGCGCAGGCGCAGATGGTCCTCCTGGGTCCAGCCCTCGACCAGGTCGTAGGCGGCGTCGAGCGCGCCGCCGTCGTAGAGCAGGCCGACCCAGATCGCCGGCAGGGCGCAGATCCGCGCCCAGGGCCCGGCGTCGGCGCCGCGCATCTCCAGGAAGGTCTTGAGGCGCACCTCCGGGAAGGCGGTGGTCATGTGGTCTTCCCAGTCGCCGATGCGCGCGACCTCGCCCGGCAGGCCGGGCAGCCTGCCCTCCAGGAAGTCGCGGAAGGACTGGCCGGCGACGTCGATGTAGCGCGAGTTGCGGTAGACGAAGTACATCGGCACGTCGAGCAGGTAGTCGACGTAGCGCTCGAAGCCCATGCCCTCCTCGAAGACGAAGGGCAGGATGCCGCAGCGGTCGGGATCGGTGTCGGTCCAGATGTGGCTGCGGTAGGACAGATACCCGTTGGGCTTGCCCTCGGTGAAGGGCGAGTTGGCGAAGAGCGCGGTGACCAGCGGCTGGAGCGCCAGCGAGACGCGGAACTTCTTCACCATGTCGGCCTCGGAGGCGAAGTCGAGGTTCACCTGGACCGTCGCCGTGCGCAGCATCATGTCGAGGCCGAGCGAGCCCTTGGTCGGCATGTAGCGCTTCATGATCGCGTAGCGGTCCTTGGGCATCCAGGGGATCGCCCGGCGCGGCGATTTCGGCTGGAAGCCGATGCCGAGGAGGCCGACGTCGAAGGCTTCGCCGACCTGCTTGACCTCGTCGAGATGGGTGTTCACCTCGTCGCAGGTCTGGTGGATGGTCTCCAGCGGCGCGCCGGAGAGCTCGATCTGGCCGCCGGGCTCGAGCGTGATCGAGGCGCCGTCGCGCTTGAGCGCGATGATGTTCTCGCCCTCGCAGACCGCCGCCCAGCCGAACTGCTGGAGCGCCTCCAGGAGATCGCCGATGCCGCCGGGCTCCTCGTAGGTGAGCGGCTTCAGGTCGGCGCGGCGGAAGGCGAACTTCTCGTGCTCGGTGCCGATGCGGTAGCGCTCGGGCGGCTTGCAGCCGGCCTCCAGCGTCGCGATCAGTTGTCGCTTGTCGGTGATCGGCTCACCGGCCATTTGCGGCGGTGCGGACATATGCGGATCGGCAGCCCTTCAATTCCCACAACCGCGCGTCACGGGGCGCGCCAGTCGCCGACCAGGGCCTGCCAGCATGCCAGCGCCGCGATCGCGGCGGTTTCGGCACGCAGGATACGGGGACCAAGTCCGACTTTCGTAACAATGGGGTGTTTTCCGAGCGCGTCAAGCTCGCCGGGATCGAAGCCGCCTTCGGGTCCGACCAGCACCGCCCAGGGCGCGGCGCGGTCCGCCGCGGCGAGCGCGGCGGCGACCGGCGGGCCGGCGCCGGTCTCGTCGCAGACCATGAGGCGGCGGCCGGGCGGCCAGTCGGCGAGCAGGGCGTCGAGGCCGATCGGCTCGAGCACGGCGGGGACGTCCAGCCGGCCGCATTGCTCGGCCGCCTCGACCGCGTTGGCGCGCAGGCGCGCGGCGTTGAGCCGGCCGACCACGGTGCGGCGCGTCGCGACCGGCTGGAGCGCGGAGACGCCGAGCTCGGTGGCGGCGCGGGCGACCAGCTCGGGCGCGCCGCGCTTGGCCGGCGCGAAGGCGAGCCAGAGGTCGGGGCCGCCAGCTTGCTCGCGGGTGCGCCCGACCGGGGCGAGCGCGCCGCCCTTCTTGGCCAAGTCCTCGATGCGGGCGCGCCATTCGCCGTCGCGGCCGTTGAAGACCAGCACCTCGTCGCCGGGGGCGAGGCGCATCACGGATTTGAGGTAGTGCGATTGCTTGGCGTCGAGGGTCGCCGCGCCGCCCTCGTTCAGGTCATCGGTGACGTAGAGCCTGATTGTGGGCAAGCGCTTCCCCCTCACCCTAGCCCTCTCCCCGGAGGGGAGAAGGGATCAGGGCGGTACGCGACTTTTCCCCTCTCCCCTCGGGCGAGAGGGAGGGGCCCATCGCGATAGCAATGGGAGGGTGAGGGGACCTTAAGCTGAAATTCGAGGGGGACTGGCGCATAGGCGTTCTTTTCCTTCTGTGCCAAATATACGCCCATGACGGCCCCGCCGACATCTTCGCAGACGCCGGGCGCGCCGGCCGACGCCGCCGACATCCGGCCCGACGACTGGGTCGACCGGCTGCTGCCGGGGCGCACGCGGCCCTACGCGCGGCTGATGCGGCTCGACCGGCCGATCGGGACCTGGCTGCTGCTGTTCCCGTGCTGGTGGGGGCTGGCGCTGGCGAGCCTGGCGCCCGACGGGCGGCTCTTCGTGCTGATGGCGCTGTTCGGCCTCGGCGCGCTGGTGATGCGGGGGGCCGGCTGCACCTGGAACGACGTCACCGACCGCGAGTTCGACGCCCAGGTCGCGCGCACGCGCACGCGTCCCATTCCCAGTGGACAGGTCAAGGTCTGGCAGGCCTTCGTCTTCCTCGCCTTCGAGCTCCTGGTGGGGCTCGCGATCCTGCTCGCGGTCGCGTGGATCGGCGGCGGGCGCGGGCTCAACTGGTTCGCGGTCGGGCTGGGCGCGGCCTCGCTGGCGCTGGTGGTGATCTACCCGCTGATGAAGCGGGTGACCTACTGGCCGCAGATCTTCCTCGGCCTCGCCTTCAACTACGGCGCGCTGCTCGGCTGGGGGGTGCTGAACGCCAGCCTCGACCTGACGCGCTGGCCCGGCGGCTGGCCGGCGGCGCTGCTCTATCTCGCCGGCATCTTCTGGACGCTCGGCTACGACACCATCTACGCGCACCAGGACAAGGAGGACGACGCGCTGGTCGGCATCAAGTCGACCGCCTTGAAGCTGGGCGCGCAGACGCGGCCGTATCTCTTCGGCTTCTATGCGCTCGCCTGCGCGCTCATTTTCTGGGCGGGCCGGCTGATGGGCCTGGGGCACGTCTTCTGGGTGTTCCTGGCGCTCGGCGCCGCGCAGCTCGCCTGGCAGGCCGCGCGCGTCGACCTCGACGACCCGATCGACTGCCTCGCCAAGTTCAAGTCGAACCGCCTGTTCGGCTGGCTGGTGCTGGCGGGGCTCTTGGGCGACGCGCTGCTGGACGGCCTCATATGAGGCGGCTCGAGACCGACGACCCCGACGCCTTCATCCGCGCCAATACCGAGGTCGAGGCGCCGCGCCTGGTGCCCGAGATCAAGCTCCATCTGGTCCACGAGATCACGCCGATCTGGGAGGCGACCGAGAAGGAGATGAACGAGGCCGACCTGGCGCCGCCCTACTGGGCCTTCGCCTGGGCCGGCGGCCAGGCGCTGGCCCGCCACGTGCTCGACAATCCCGGGATCGTCGCCGGCCGGACGGTGCTCGACTTCGCGGCCGGCGGCGGCATCGCCGGGATCGCCGCGCGGCTGGCCGGCGCGGCGCGGGTGACGGCGGCCGACATCGACCCGTTCGCGGCGGCGGCGCTGGCGCTCAACGCCGCGGTCAACGGGGTCTCGGTTGAAATCACCACCCGCGATTTGATCGACGCCGACGCGGCCTGGGACGTAGTCTTGGCGGGCGACATTTGCTACGAGGGCCCGACCGCCGCCCGCGCCGCGGCCTGGTTCCGGCGCCTCGCCGCGGCGGGCGTCAAGGTCCTGATCGGCGATCCGGGGCGGACATACCTGCCCAAGGACGGGCTGGAGAAGATCACCGCCTATGCGGTGCGCACGACCCGCGAGATCGAGGACACCGATCTCCGCAACGCCTGCGTCTGGCAGGTGCTGCCGGCGACCCGGCGCGGCTGACGCCGCCGGGGTACGCGATTACGCGATCCCGCGCGTTTCCGAGCGAATGGTGCTAAGACAGGCGCGGCAGAGGAAAGGAGCCTTCCATGGTCGAGATTCTCGTCATCGTCGGCATTATCGTGCTCGTCGGCCTGTTCGTGGCCATGCTCTACAACCGGCTGGTGGCGGGCAGGAACCAGGTCGAGAACGGCTGGAGCCAGATCGACGTGCAGCTGAAGCGCCGCCACGACCTGATCCCCAACCTGGTCGAGGTCGCCAAGGACTACATGGATTACGAGCAGGAGACGCTGCAGCAGGTGATCGCGGCGCGGCAAGGCGCGGTCGACGCCTCGAAGACCGGCGACCGCGAGGGCCAGATCCAGGCCGAAGGCATGCTGGGGGCGGCGCTCGGCCGCTTCTTCGCGCTGGCCGAGGACTATCCCGACCTCAAGGCGAACGAGAACGTCGCCAACCTGATGGAGGAGCTCTCGGGCACCGAGAACAAGATCGCCTTCGCCCGCCAGTTCTACAACGACAGCGTCCTGGCCCAGAACACGCGGGTCGAGAGCTTTCCCTCGAACTTCGTCGCCAACATGTTCCGCTTCACCCGCCACCCCTACTTCGAAGTGCCCGAGGAGGAGAAGGCGCCGGTCAAGGTCGACCTGCGCTAGGCGCGCGCCGGGGCCGGTCGGGTGGCGAGCGATACCGAGCGTCAGGTCGCGCCGGGGCTGAAGCGCACCGATTTCTTCGCCGCGATGCGGGCGAACCGGCGGCGCACCACGGTCCTGTGTCTCGGCCTCATCCTGCTGGGCGGGCTGCTCGGCTACGTGATCGGGCTCGCCTTCGAGGTCTTCACCGCGGAGTTCCCCGACCAGGCCCTGCGGAACGGGCTTCGCCTGCGCAGCGCCGCCGGGCTGGCCGCGGGCGGCTTCATGATCGTCTTCGGGACGCTGTGGACCCTGGTCGCGCTCTTCCTCGGCGACAAGATCGTGCTCGGCCTGGCCGGCGCGAAGGAAGTCGGCGACGAGGCGGAGCCGCGCCTCCACAACGTGGTGGAGGAGATGGCGATCGCCGCCGGCCTGCCCAAGCCGCGGGTCTACGTGATCGAGACGCCGGCGCTCAACGCCTTCGCCACGGGCCTCAAGCCCGAGAAGGCGGCGATCGGGGTGACGCGGGGGCTCCTGGAGACGCTGAGCCGCGACGAGCTGCAGGGCGTCGTCGGCCACGAGATGGGCCATATCGCCAACGACGACATCGTCTACATGACCGCCGTGGGCGTGATCGTCGGCATGGTGGTGCTGATCGCCGACATCGGCTTGCGCTCGATGCGCTTCGGCTCGCTCGGCGGGCGCTCGCGCGGCGGCGGCAAGGGCGGCAACGGGGCGGCCGTGATCATGCTGGTGATCCTGCTGGTCTTTCTTATCCTGGCGCCGATCGCGGCCAAGCTGCTGCAGATGGCGATCAGCCGCGAGCGCGAATACCTGGCCGACGCGACGGGCGTGAAGTTCACCCGCAACCCGCTGGGCCTGATCGGCGCGCTTGGGAAGATCGAGGGCTCCGACATCCGCTTCGAGGGCGCGCCCAAGGCGATCCAGCACCTCTTCATCGCCAACCCGTTCAAGAAGTTCGGTGAGAAGGCGGGCGCCATGTTCGCCACCCACCCGGCGGTCTCGCAACGCATCGAGCGGCTGCGGAACCTGGGATAGGGCCCGGCATTTTTTGCCCGACGTGACGCCTTTCGTGGAGATTCCTGGAAGAGCTCTACGGGATCAAATTTCCAGATTCCGCCGGTGCGGCCAGGCGAAGGCGGCGGCGGGGTCGTGGAGAAGGCCCGTGCGCTCGCGGCGCAGCCGCTCGTCCTCGATGTTCTGGAGCACGAAGTCGTCGGGCGCGATGCCCGCGCCGAGGCGCGCGTGGACGTGGGCCTGCGCTTGCGCCTGGTCCATCGCGGCGTGCGGGCGGCCCTCGGCCGTCGCCTCGCGCGCGCCGATCGGCGCGCCCTCGTGCGTCAGAAGGCCGTTCCGCGCCACGTAAACATGCGCTTCGGTCAGCGCCGGCCCCGCCTCGGTCTCCAGCGCGATGCGCTCCAGGAGGACGAAGTCGTAGCTGCTTTCGGTCGCGTGCATGGCGGCGAGCTGGCGCTCGGTCAGCCAGTTGACGGCGAGGTGGACGCGCATGCCGGGGACGTGCTGGAGCGTCGCCGGGATCGAGCCGTAGCGCGTGATATGCGCGGCGTAGACCACGTCGAACCCGGCGAGCCAGGCGCGCTCGGTCGCCACGCCGTCGCCGTCGTCGCCGAACTTGCGGGCGAGCTGCTGGTGGCTGCGGTTCGAGCCGGTGGCGATGACCGCGGTGCGGCCGGCGCGGTGCGCCCCGCCCGGCGGCAGGGGCGTGACCTCGCCCGCCTTCAGGAGGAACGAGTGGTCGAGGATGGCGAAGGGGTAGGCCTTGGCGTGGGCGATGCGGTGGGGCACGGGGTCTCGCCGGCGATCCGCCTCAGGCCGGCTCGATGCGGTAGCGCACGTGGGCGTCGTCGATCCTTGCCATCGAGCGCGCCTGCCATTCCTTCATCGCCACGTCGTAGTCGGCGAAGGGGCCGTGGCGCTCTTCGGATCCGCCCTCGGCGATGACGCGGAACTCGGTGGTCTGGTAGCGCCCCCCGACCACCCAGTACTCCTCGCGCCCGCCATGCTCGATGCGGTAGCGGACCAGGGCGTTGTCGACCTGGGCCATGGAGCGCGCGGCCCATTCGGCGCGCGCCGCCTCCAGCGCGTCGAAGGGGCCGTGGCGCTCTTCGGGCCGGCCGTCGCGGATGGTGGTGAAGTCGGTGCCGGTATACTCGCCGCCGACCACCCAGTAGCGCTGCGCCATGGCTGCCTGCGCCCGAACGGTCAGCGGCGCCGGCAGCCGAGGGGGTCGGGCCGGTCGCTCATGCCGCGCGCCACCGCGGCGACGAAGCCGGCGCCGGCGCCGCGGTCGCAGAAGAACCGGCCGTCGCGCCCGGCATCGGCCGGCGTGACGACGAGCAGCCAGCAGAAGCTGACGATGAGCGCGAGGAGGCCCCAGAAGACGAGCGGCCCGTTGCGGTCGGGACTCGCCGGCGGCCTGGGCGGCACGCCGAAGTCGGCCGGATCGAGCGCGCCGGCCCGGGCGGCCGCCAGCGCGGCGCGCGCGAACTGGCGCACGTAGGCCGGGATCTCCTGACCGAACATGTAGGCCGCGAAGACGTCCTCGATGCGGTCGGCCAAAGGCTCGCGGTCGAAGCGGCGCCGGTAGGCCAGCACGAAGAGGTCGAACTCGCGGATGTCGAGCGCCGCGGCGGCGTCCATCACCAGGCCGGCGTCGTCGGTGGTGTCGGCGTCCATGCGCCGGACCATGCGCTCGGAATGATCGCGCAATCGCTTGAGGTGCAGTGCCATGCGGCTCGCTCCGCGGCCCGGGCCCGACAGGTGTCGCATCCCCCGCCCCTCCGCCGGCTCAGACGATGTGGAACCCGGGCACCACGAAGAATATGGTGCTCAAAGTGGCGGCGTAAAGCGCCAGCGTCCAGTTTCTGAGGACGGTGGGCGGGACGGTCTCCGGCGCCGGGGCGGGCAGCCCGTATTCGGTGCGGTCGAGCCGGCCGCGCTCGCCCTGCAGGCGCACGAGGCGGGTGAAGTGCCGCACGTAGGAGGGGCAGGTCTCGGTCTTGAGGAAATGCACGAAGGGTCGCTCGACGAGGCGCTCGGCCGGACGCTCGCCGTGCCAGTGCTCGTAGGCCAGCATGAAGACCTTGAAGATGCCGACGTCGAGCAGGCGCGCGGCGGCGGCCACGGCCACGACGTCCGGCGCTTCGCGCACCTGGGGTACTCTGTTGGCGAGCAGCATCGCCCGGCCTCCCGGCGGCCCGTTTCCAGTTCGGCCGGGATACTAGGCGAATATGGTTAATAAATGGCGGAGCGCCGCGCGCGATGCGCGAGGAACGGCGCAGGTGCCGCGTGCCCGGTGCCCCGCGAGCTCGAACCCGTGGCCGCGGCCGTTCATGGCGTGGGCCATGGGCGCTCCGCCGGCTTTGACCGTCCCGGCGGCCATCCTGCCGCGTCCAGGTCCGCGAGCAGGGGGATGATCCCCGCGAAACCCGTTGGAAAGCGGGATAAATCCCGCGAAATTCCTTGGAGCGGCCGCGGGCAGGTGGTTTTCTACGGCCCCACCAGCTTTGGCAGAAACGCGCAGGGACCGACCGCATGGCCTTCGCCTCGCTCCGCGACTTCATCGCCCACCTCGAAGCCGAGGGCGAGCTCGCGCGCGTGGCCGCGGCGGTCTCGCCCAAGCTCGAGATGACCGAGATCCAGACGCGCTTGCTGGCGGAGCAAGGTCCCGCCGTTTTGTTCGAAAACGTCGTCGAGGACGGGCGCGCCTTCGCCATGCCGGTGCTGGTGAACCTCTTCGGCACGGTCGAGCGCGTCGCCATGGGGCTCGGCCGCAAGCCGGAGGCGCTGCGCGAGGTCGGCGAGATGCTGGCCTTCCTGCGCCAGCCCGAGCCGCCCGGCGGCTGGCGCGAGGCGGTGGAGATGCTGCCGCTGCTGAAGCGCGCGCTGGCCTCGCGGCCCAGGACGGTGACGCGCGCGCCGGCGCAGGAGGTGGTGCTCGAGGGCGGCGAGATCGACCTGGGCGCGCTGCCGGTGCAGACCTGCTGGCCGGGCGAGCCGGCGCCGCTGATCACCTGGCCGCTGGTCGTGACCAAGGGGCCGGGCGGAGGGCGCACCGACGATTTCAACCTCGGCATCTACCGCATGCAGGTGACGGGGCGGGACACCACCCTGATGCGCTGGCTGAAGCACCGCGGCGGCGCCCAGCACCACGCGCGCTGGAAGGAAGCCCAGGAACAAAAAGGCGGGAAGGCCGGGCCGCTGCCCGCCGCCGCCGTCATCGGCGCCGATCCCGCGACCATCCTCGCCGCGGTCACGCCGGTGCCCGACACGCTGTCCGAGTATCAGTTCGCGGGTCTTCTGCGTGGGCAGCGGCTCGATCTGGTCGAGTGCAAAACCGTGCCGCTCAAGGTGCCGGCGGAGGCGGAGATCGTCATCGAGGGGCACGTGTCGCTCGACGACTACGGCGACGAAGGCCCCTACGGCGACCACACGGGCTACTACAATTCGGTCGAGCGCTTTCCGGTCTTCACCGTCTCGGCGATCACGATGCGCCGCGATCCCATCTATCTCTCGACCTTCACCGGCCGGCCGCCCGACGAGCCGAGCGTGCTCGGCCAGGCCCTGAACGAGGTCTTCGTGCCGCTGCTCCAGCAGCAGTTCCCCGAGATCGTCGATTTCTGGCTGCCGCCCGAGGGCTGCTCCTACCGCATCGCCGTGGTGTCTATCCGCAAGGCTTACCCGGGCCATGCAAAACGCGTGATGATGGCGGTCTGGTCGTACCTGCGGCAGTTCATGTACACGAAATGGGTGATCGTGGTGGACGACGACATCGACGCGCGCTCGTGGGCCGACGTGATGTGGGCGGTGTCGACCCGCATGGACCCGGCGCGCGACACGACCATCGTGGAGAACACGCCGATCGACTATCTCGACTTCGCCAGCCCCGAGAGCGGGTTGGGCTCGAAGATCGGCCTCGACGCCACCAACAAGATCCCGCCCGAGACGAGCCGCGAATGGGGCCGCAAGCTCGCCATGTCCGAAGAGGTGGTGAGGAAGGTCGATAAGATGTGGGGGGAGCTTGGGCTGCCGGGGCGCGGTACTAAGTAACACATGAGGGACACTGGGCCGGCAGCGCGAACGAAACGGGAGGTTACATGCCGATTTTCCTCGACCGCCACGACATGAAGGGCATGACGCCGGCCGACATCGCCGAGGCGCACCGCAAGGATCTCGAAACGCAGGACCGCTACGGCGTCCGCTTCCTGACCTACTGGTTCGATCAGGACCGCGGCTCCGCCTTCTGCCTGATCGATGCGCCCGACGAGGCGACGGCGATGCGGGTCCATGACGAGGCGCACGGCGACGTGGCGCGCGACGTGATCAAAGTCGATCTGTCCGCCGTCGAAGCCTTCCTCGGGCGCGTCGCCGACCCCGCGCCGGCCGGGGCCGGGGGCGGGGGCGAACCGAAGCACGATATGGCGCACGATTCGGCATTCCGCGCGGTCATGTTCACCGATATCGTCGATTCCACGGGCATGACGGCGCGCCTCGGCGACACCCGCGCGGTCGAGATGGTGCGCGCCCACGATGCGCTGGTGCGCCGCGCCCTGGCCGACGAGCAGGGCCGCGAGGTCAAGCATACCGGCGACGGCATCATGGCGTCGTTCGACGACGTCGCCGCCGGCGTGGGCTGCGCCCGGTCCATCCAGCAGGCGCTCGACGCCTTCAATCTCGCCAGCGACGAGACGCTCGACGTGCGCATCGGCCTGCATGCGGGCGAGCCGGTGGAGGACAGCAACGATCTGTTCGGCGCCACGGTCCAGATGGCCTCGCGGGTCTGCGACAGCGCCGACGCCGGAACCATCCGCGTCTCGGAGTCCGTGCGGCGCCAGCTTCCCGGGCGCTACGACGTGACCGACCTCGGGACGCAGCGGCTGAAGGGCTTTCCCGAGCCCGTGGCGCTCTACGAAGTCGCCTGGCGCTGATGGAGGCGCGCAACTCGATGTGGCCGCCGGGCGATCCGGCCATCCGCCCCGTCCGCCCCGGCGAGGCGGCCGCCCTCACCGAGCTCGTCATGCGCTCGAAGGCGCATTGGGGCTACGGGCCGGACTTCATGGCGCGGGCGCGGGCGGAGCTCACGGTGACGCCCGACATGATCGAGGCCGACCGCGTCGCCGTCGTCGAAGACGGCGGAGAGCCCGCCGGACTCTACGCCCTCGCCTTCGGCGATGACGGCACGGCTGAGCTCGATCTCTTTTTCGTCGACCCCGACGGTTTGGGTAGCGGCCACGGCCGGCGCCTTTTCGTCCATGCCTGCGCCGCCGCGCGGGACGCCGGCTCCCGGCGGCTCGTCGTCGAGGCCGACCCCAACGCCGCCGGCTTCTATGCGCGCATGGGCATGACCCGGACCGGCGAGCGGGCCTCGCCGGTCGAGGCCGGGCGCATGCTGCCGGTGCTGGAGATGGCGCTCGCCTGAGCCCGCGCTCCCGGCAAACAGACCCGTCGTTTCGACCGAGCCTTAAAAGCGCCGAAAGCGGCTCCCGAAGACGCCGTGCTCGGCGACGTGGGCATTGTAGCTCCGCACCGCCTCGGCGTTTTGCTCCCGCCAGCGGGCCTCGCGAAGCCTCTCTTCCAGCGCCTCTTCAAGGGTTCGCGAAAGGTCGAGACCGGCCGCCCGAGCCTCGCTCGGCAGCGGCTCCGAGACCGTGAGATTGACCCGCGCCTTCCCGGTCATGGATTGGGTTCCGATGCAAATTTCCAGGCAAATACTACATACGCATGAAGTTGAGCATGCAAGTGCGGATAGTGTGAAGAGCCGGCGATCCGCCGTTTTCCTTTGACACCCCCGCTCACCGTTCCTAAGTTTCGCTTACCATGACACGTTCGTTCGCAACCTCGGAGCTGCTCCTCGGCCTTAGCGGCCCGGCGCTTTAGTTAGCGTCGGGATATCGCTGTCTGACCCTTCTTCGTTTCGCCGAGCCCTCCGAGTACCGAACGATGTCTGAGCTTCCGAACACCGAAAGTCCGTTTGCGCGCAGTCCTTTGTGGCCGCGCCGCCGCGCGTTCCCGCGACTTAGTCCCGGGCGCCGGTCCTCCCGCGGACCCCGGCGGCCCTTTTCGTCCACCCACGACGCGCGCCAACCGCGGCGCCAGGCGCCCCTTATGGCTAACGAATAATTAAGCCGCCCGAGGTCTCTTGTCCGGCGGCGGAGGATCGAGATGTCACCCATGCCCACCGAGAAGTATCGGGCTTTCGCCCCGATCGATTTGCCCGACCGGACCTGGCCGGGCGCGCGGATCACACGCGCGCCGATCTGGTGCTCGGTCGATCTGCGCGACGGCAACCAGGCGCTGGTCAATCCGATGGGCGCCGTGCGCAAGCGGCGCATGTTCGAGACCCTGGTGAGGCTCGGCTTCAAGGAGATCGAGATCGGCTTCCCCTCGGCCTCGCAGACCGACTTCGACTTCGCCCGCGAGCTGATTGAGAAGGAGCTGATCCCCGAGGACGTGACGGTGCAGGTGCTGACGCAATCGCGCGAGCACCTGATCGAGCGCACCTTCGAGGCCCTGAAGGGCGTGCACCGGGCGATCGTCCACCTTTACAACCCGACCTCGACCTTGCAGCGCCGGGTCGTCTACGAGATGGACCGCGACGGCATCCGGAATATCGCGACCGCGGGTGCGAAACAGATCCGCGAGCTGGCCGAGGCGGCGCCGGAGACCGTCTGGTTCTTCCAGTATTCGCCCGAGAGCTTCACCCAGACCGAGCTCGACTTCGCCTGCGAGGTCTGCAACGCGGTCTCGCAAGTCTGGGAGCCGACGCCCGACCACAAGGTCATCTACAACCTGCCGGCCACGGTCGAGGTCGCCACGCCCAACATCTATGCCGACCAGATCGAGTGGATGCACCGCAATCTGGCGCAGCGCGAGGCGGTCGTCTTGAGCCTGCACCCGCACAACGACCGCGGCACCGGCGTCGCCGCCGCCGAGCTCGGCGTGATGGCCGGCGCCGACCGCATCGAGGGCACGCTGTTCGGCAACGGCGAGCGCACCGGCAACGTCGACGTGGTCACGCTGGCGCTCAACATGTTCACGCAAGGCGTCGATCCGGGGCTCGACCTCTCCAACGTCGAGGAGATCGTCGAGGTGGTCGAATACTGCAACCAGCTCCCCGTCCATCCGCGCCATCCCTATGGCGGAGAATTGGTCTTCACCGCCTTCTCCGGCTCGCATCAGGACGCGATCAAGAAGGGCTTCGCCGCCCGCGACCGCCAGAACTCCGAGCTCTGGGAGGTTCCCTATCTGCCCATCGACCCGGCCGATGTCGGGCGCTCCTACGAGGCGGTCATCCGGGTCAACTCGCAGTCGGGCAAGGCGGGGGCGGCCTGGGTGCTGCAGCAGGACTACGGCCTCGAGCTGCCGCGTCATCTCCAGGTCGAGTTCAGCGGGATCGTCCAGCGCGCCGCCGACGAGACCGAATCCGAGCAGAGCCCGGAAGCGATCTACGCCATGTTCAAGGACGAGTATCTCGAGGCCACGCAACCCTTCGAGATGCTCGACCACCGAACCGTGCCCGAGATCAAGGGCAAGCACACCCGGCGCATGACCGCCTCGATCCGCGACCAGGGCGTGGAGCGCGAGATCGTCGGCCACGGCAACGGCCCGATCGACAGCTTCGTCGATGCCTTCCGCCAGACCTACGGCATCGATGTCAGCGTCAACGACTATCACGAGCACGCCGTCGGCGCGGGCTCCGACGCCACCGCCATCGCCTATGTCGAGGTGACGGCGAACGGCACCACGCTGCACGGGGTCGGCATGGACTCGAACATCGTCACCGCCTCGCTCAAGGGCACGATGAGCGGCATCAACCGGGCCATCGCCAAGGGCTACGTGACGCCGCAGCGGGCGGCCTGAGCGTTGGTCCCCTTTGGCGGGGCGCTGCAGAATACCGCGGCGCCCGAAGCCTTTTGACCGGAAGGCGCGGCTTTCATGGCGGATCGGAACGGGCGTACGGCCTTCGTCACCGGCGGCACCGGCTTCGTCGGCATCAACATCGTCGATGCGCTGCTGTCTGACGGCTGGTCGGTGACCGCGCTCCACCGCGCGAGCGCCGACGTAAGCGAGCTCAAAAAGCGCGGCGTCGCCCTCGCGGTGGGCGATATCACCGATCCCGCCTCGCTCGCGCGGGCGATCCCCAGGCACGTCGACGCGGTGTTCCACGCCGCGGCGAGCCTCAGCATGTGGTCGCGCAAGAACGCCGAGCAGGAGGCGATCAACGTCGGCGGCACGCGCAACGTCGTCGAGGCGGCGCTCGCCGCCGGCGCCAAAAAGCTCGTCCACACCTCGTCGGTGTCGGTCTACGGCTTGCAGGCGGGCCGCATCGACGAGACCGCCGAGAAGCAGGGCCGCACCTCCTGGCTCGGCTACCAGCGCACCAAGTATCTGGCCGAGGAGCAGGTGCTCGCCGGCATCGAACGCGGCCTGCCCGCGGTCGTCCTGAACCCCTGCAGCGTCATCGGCGCCCACGACAGGACCGGCTGGGCGCGGCTCATCCGCATGGTCGCGGCGAACGGCCTGCCGGCGGTGCCGCCCGGCTCGTGCTCCTTCGCCCCCGTGCGCGCGGTGGCCGCGGCGCATGTCGCCGCCGTCGACAGGGGCGCGGTGGGCGAGAACTACCTCCTGGGCGGCGTCGACGACAGCTACCTCTCCTTCGTGGGGATCGCCGGCCGGCTGCTGGACCGCGCGGTGCCGACGACGCCGACGGCGCCGTGGAAGCTCCGCCTCTTCGCACGCATCCTGGCGGGCGCCGCGGCGGTCACCGGCAGGGAGCCGCGGGTCACGCCCGAGGGGGCGGCGCTGGCCGCGCGCAACCTCTTCGCCGACTCGTCCAAGGCCGAGCGCGAATTGGGCTACGCGGCCGTGCCGCTGGAAGAAATGGTGCGCGAGAGCGTCGACTGGCTGCGCGGCGCGGGGCTGATCGATGCCTGAGCGCGCCGGCGCGATTGTCGCGTGAGCGCGCCCGCGCCGGCGCGATTGCGCGTGCAAGCCCCGGCTCGATCCGTATAGTTGTGCGCCCCTGTCCCGCTCGACAGATGCCTGCCCAGCAAAACCCGCCCGGCAAAACCCGCCCAGCAAAATGTGATCGTGCCGCCATGCCCGACACCGCCGCCCGCGATCCGCTCGCGCTCGCCGAAGACCTGATCGTCCGCGCCAGGAAGGCCGGCGCCGACGCCGCCGACGCGCTCTATTTCGAGAGCGTGTCGCTGAGCCACAGCCAGCGCCTGGGCGAGATCGAGAAGCTGGAGCGCTCCGAGGCGCAGGACCTTGGCCTGCGCGTCTTCGTCGGCCAGCGCCAGGCGATCGTCTCGACCACCGACCACGGCGAGGCGGCGCTCGCCGAGCTGGTCGAGCGCGCAGTGGCGATGGCGCGGGTGGTGCCGGAAGACCCGCATATCGGGCTCGCGCCCGAGGCGCTGCTGGCCGGCGAGCGCGCGGACCTCGACCTGGTCGACACGCACGAGCCGGCGCCGGAGGTGCTGATCGAGCGCGCGCGGGCGGCCGAGGAGGCGGCGCGCGCGGTGCCGGGCATCACCAATTCGGAAGGCGCCGACGCGAGCTGGGCCTCGGCGCATATCGCGCTCGCGGCCTCGAACGGCTTTTCGGGCACCTACCGGTCGTCGCGGCACAGCGTCGCCGTGGCGGTGCTGGCCGGCGAGGGGCTGGCCATGGAGCGCGACTACGACTGGGCGAGCACGGTGCATGGCGGCGACCTGCCCTCGGCGGCCGAGATCGGGCGCAGCGCCGGCGAGCGCACGGTCAAGCGCCTGAAGCCGCGCAAGGTCAAGACGACGAAGGTGCCCGTGGTCTACGATCCGCGGGTCGCCGGCGGGCTGCTCGGCCATCTCTCCTCGGCGATCTCGGGTGCGGCGATCGCGCGCGGCACCAGCTTCCTCAAGGAGAAGATGGGTGCGGCGCTCTTCGATCCCGCGATCACCGTGATCGACGACCCGCACCGCCGGCGCGGGCTGCGCTCGAAGCCCTTCGACGGCGAGGGCGTGCGCGGCACGCGGCGCGCCATCATCGACAAGGGCAGGCTGACGACCTGGCTGCTCGACCTGCGCTCGGCGCACCAACTGGGATTGCAGACCACCGGCCACGCCTCGCGCGACACCACCTCGCCGCCCTCGCCCTCGGCGACCAACCTCTACATGGAGCCCGGCGCGGTGAGCCGCGACGAGCTGATCGGCGCGATCGACGACGGCTTCTACGTCACCGAGCTGATCGGCTTCGGCGTCAACGCGGTGACCGGCGACTACAGCCGCGGCGCGGCGGGCTACTGGATCGAGAACGGCGAGCTCGCCTATCCGGTGAGCGAGGTGACGGTGGCGGGGAACCTCTTGGCGATGTTCGCCAAGCTCACGCCGGCCAACGACCTGGTGTTCCGCTACGGCGTCGACGCGCCGACGCTCCGGGTCGACGGGATGACCGTCGCCGGGGCCTGATCGGTCTTCCACCATGGCGCAGGTCCGTTGGCTCAGGGCATAGTCCGGCTAGAGCACAATTCGATCAATTTGAGGCGTCTCGAAGGGCGCTCGGTCGAAACGACGATTCAACTCGTACGGATTTCGCACTAACCCTTTCCCCCCAGCAGAGAGGGGACAAAGGACCGGCCAAGCGGCGAATCCGGGAGTAACGTCAGGCCTGTCAAGGCATCGGGCCATTCAGCCCTTGGGCACGATCATGGTGAGGCGGCGGCCGGCGATGCGGAAGTCGAGCGGGGTGGTGCCGACCGGATCGCCGTCGGCCTGGACGGGCTCGCCGTCGGGGCTCTCGAAGGCGCCGGCGCGCGCCTCGACGATGCGCACGCCGCGCGAGCGCGGCAGCGTGCCCAGGACCATCTGCAGCGCGTAGAAGAACGCCGCGATGCGGCCGCGGCGCAGGAACAGCACCGCGTGCAGGACGGGCTCCTCGAGGTTCGCCTTGGGCGCCACCACGTAGCGCCCCGCGTAGCGGCGGCCGTTGGCGATGATCGCGCCCGCCGCCTCGACGGTCTCGTTGTCGAGGCGGATGCGGAAGCGGGTCCGCTTGTGCCGCGCGAGCTCGCGAACGGCGCCGACGACGTAGGCGTACCTGCCGAGCACGCGCTTGAGCCCGGGGCTCATCCGGGCGACCACGCGGGCATCGAAGCCGACGCCCGCCATCATCACGAAGTGACGATCGCCGAGCCGGCCGAAATGGATCGAGCGCTCGGGACCGTTGACGATGGTGCGCGCGATCGCCTCGGGCCGGCTCGGCAGGCCGAGCTCGGCGGCGAGCACGTTGGCGGTGCCGATCGGGATCACCGCGACGCGCTCGGAGGTGAAGGCAAGCGCTGCCGCCGCCTCGTTGACGGTGCCGTCGCCGCCGGCGACCACGATGGCGTCGTATCCCTGGCCCGCGCCCTCGGCGGCGAAGGTGCGCGCCTCGCCCTGGGCCAAGGTCTCGCGCACCGTGACCATGCAGCCGAGGCGGGCGAGCTGGCGCAGGGTCTTGCGGAAGCGGCCGCGCCGGCGCCAGCCCGCGGTCGGGTTGTAGATCACCAGGATGCGCCGCCGCCCCGATTGCTCCGACGGCCGCAGCATGAGCCGCGCGCCCCGCACCGTGGGGGCGGCGAGCGGCGGATGCGCGGGCATCTGGAGCGGATTGGCGGCCGGCCGGGCGGCGCGCTCGGACGACGGATCCATGGCCTTGTCGCCGGGCCCGCTCAAGGCGTCACCGGCGCGCGGGAGCCGGGAACGGCCGTAACAGGAACATCACAAAAATTTAACCTGGACGGCAGCGCCACGGAAACCGGTTTCGTTGTCATTCTGCCGCGATCCCGTTGGCTGCGCGGTGGACGTGTCTTGATCGACGGTTTCCGGCGGAGCGGCATGCGAGCCGCCTCATGAATATGGCGATCCGCGGGGACGCCGCAAGGCGTTTCCGGACCATCTGGATCTCCGATATCCACCTCGGTACGCGCGGCTGCCAGGCCGAGCTGCTGCTCGATTTCCTGAAGCACACCGAGTCCGAGACGCTCTATCTGGTGGGCGATATCGTCGACGGCTGGCGCCTCAGGAAGTCGTGGTACTGGGCGCAAAGCCATAACGACGTGATCCAGAAGGTGCTGCGCAAGGCGCGCAAGGGCACGCATGTGATCTACGTGCCCGGCAACCACGACGAGGCCTTGCGCGACTACGCGCCGATCCGCCTCGGCGGGGTGCGGGTGGCCGAGGAGCCGATGCACGTCACCGCCGACGGCCGGCGCTTCGTGGTGCTGCACGGCGACCAGTTCGACGCGGTGGTGCGCTACGCCAAATGGCTCGCCTTCCTGGGCGACTACGCCTACAACGCCGCGCTCGCGATCAACGTCTGGTTCAACGCGCTGCGCCGCCGCCTCGGCCTGCCCTACTGGTCGCTCTCCGCCTTCGTGAAGGCGAAGGTCAAGAACGCGGTCGAGTACGTCGGCCGCTTCGAGGCGGCGGTCGCCGAGGAGGCGCGCCGGCGCGGCGTCGACGGGGTGATCTGCGGCCATATCCACAAGGCCGAGATCCGCGACTTCGACGGCGTCACCTATTGCAACGACGGCGACTGGGTTGAGAGCTGCACCGCGCTGGTCGAGCACGCCGATGGGCGCCTGGAGATCCTCGACTGGCTGGCGCATCGCGGCGGCCGCGTCCACCGCGCCGCGCCGCCCGCCGCCGCGCCGGCCGACGGGTCCTCGACATGAGGATCCTGATCGTCAGCGACGCCTGGTATCCGCAGGTGAACGGCGTGGTGCGCACGCTCGATACGGTGCGCGGCGAGCTCGTGGCGCTCGGCCACCGCGTCGAGATGATCTCGCCCGACAGGTTCCGCACCGTCGAGTGCCCGACCTATCCCGAGATCCGCCTGGCCTTCCGGCCGGGGCGCGGCATCGCCCGGTCGATCGCGCGCTTCGAGCCGCAGGCGATCCATATCGCCACCGAAGGCCCGCTCGGCTGGGCGGCGCGGCGGCTCTGCAAGCGGCGCGGGCTGGCGTTCACGACGTCGTTCCACACCAAGTTTCCCGAATACATCCACGCCCGCTTCGGCGTGCCGGTCGCCTGGGGCTACGCCGTGCTGCGCCGGTTTCACGACGCCTCGCGCGCGGTGATGGTGGCGACGCCGACCCTGGCGCGGGCCTTGGAGGCGGCGGGGTTCGCCAACGTCACGCCCTGGTCGCGCGGCGTCGACACCGGGCTGTTCCGGCCGCGCGAGCGGGGCTTCCTCGACGGCCCGCGGCCGATCGCGCTGTTCGTCGGCCGGGTGGCGGTGGAGAAGAACGTCGAGGCCTTCCTGAAGCTCGAGCTCAAGGGCACGAAGTACGTGGTCGGCGACGGCCCGCAGATGGCCGGGCTCAAGGCGCGCTATCCCGCGGTCCGCTTCACCGGCTACAAGACCGGCGAGGACCTCGCCCGGCACGTCGCCGACGCCGACGTCTTCGTCTTTCCCAGCCGCACCGACACCTACGGCCTGGTGCTGCTGGAAGCGCTGGCGAGCGGCGTGCCGGTCGCCGCCTATCCGGTGCACGGGCCGATCGACGTGGTGAACGGCCACCGCATCGGCGCGCTCGACGAGGACCTCGGAACGGCGGTGCGCCGGGCGCTCAAGATCTCGCGCCAGGACTGCCGCGACTTCGCCCTCGATTTCACCTGGCGGGCCTGCGCCGAGCAGTTTCTGGGCAACCTCCACCCGATCGAGCGCGCCGGCTAGAGCACAGCTCGATCAATTTGACGCGTCGTTTCGACCGAGGGAGCGCGAGCGACCGAGCGGAGAAATCTGGCCGGATGCCGCGCGCGGCTTCAAGCTGGATTTCTCCGCTCGCTAACGCTCGGTCGAAATGACGATTCAACTCGTTCGGATTTCGCTCTATTATCGAATAGTTGGATCGGATTCACGGATATGGGCCGGATCAATTTTTGATCCGGCCCATATGCGATCCGATCCAGGGCCGTGCTATGGTCGCGCGATCGTCGCGGGGCCAGGCTAATATCTTGTCGAATCAAGTACATAGTATTGCGGGTTCGGGAATTGCGGATTCGGCCGGGGCGCGGGTGGCCGTGTCGATGGCGCCGGCGGCCGTCCGGGGCTGAGCGGGCATGAAACTCGTCAACCGCCTGGCGAAGAACAAGGCCGTGCACGCGATCGCCTGCTGGTGGATGGCGCGCTACATCCGCCTCGTCGAGCTGACCTCGCGCTGGCGGCTGCAGGGCGTCGAGGCGATGACGGACATGTCGTCCCGGAACCTCCCCTTCATCGCCGTGTTCTGGCATGGCCGGATGGTGATGATGCCGGGGACCTGGCGGCGCGTCGGCTCGGGGCGCGCCATGCGGATGCTGATCTCGATGCACCGCGACGGCGTGACCATCTCGAAGGTGATCGCGCATCTCGGGATCGCGACGATCGCCGGCTCCACCAGCCGCGGCGGAACGGCGGCGCTGCATGCGATGCTGCGGACCCTGCGGGCGGGCGGCTCGGTCGGCATCACCCCCGACGGGCCGCGCGGCCCGCGCATGCGGGCGAGCCCCGGCGTCGCCACCGTGGCCAGCCGGATGAGCGTGCCGGTCTTCGCGGTGAGCTATTCGGCGACGCGCCGCCGGCTCTTCAAGAGCTGGGACCGCTTCGTGCTGCCGCTGCCCTTCACGCGCGTCGTCGTGGTGATGAAGGGGCCGATCGAGGTGCCGCACAACTCGGGCGCGGCGGCGCTGGAGGAGATGCGCGCCCGCATCGAGGCGGCGCTGAACGAGGCGACGCGCGAGGCCGACGAGGCCTGCGGGCTGGCGCCGGTCGAGCCCGCGCCGGAGGGCGCGCCGGACGCCAAGGCGACGACGGCCGGGCGCGCCGGGAGCCGGACGTGATCGCGGCGCTCTACGAGGCCGGCGCGCGGCTCCTGGGACCGTCGGTCCGCCTCGTCCTCATGCTGCGGCGCGCGCGCGGCAAGGAGGACGGCGCGCGCATGGGCGAGCGGCTCGGCCGCGCCGGGCGCCCGCGCCCGGAGGGCGAGCTCGTCTGGCTGCACGGCGCCTCCGTCGGCGAGGCGCTGTCGGCGCTGCCGCTGATCGAGCGCTTGCTCGCGGCCGGGGGCGCCCGCTCGGTGCTGGTGACCACGGGCACGGTGACCTCGGCGCGGCTGATGGCCGAGCGGCTGCCCGAGGGCGCCTTCCACCAATTCGCGCCGGTCGACCTGCCGGGAGCGGTCGGGCGCTTCCTCGACTATTGGCGGCCCGGCCTGGCGCTGTGGCTCGAATCGGAGCTGTGGCCGAACATGATCCGCGCGGCGGCGCGGCGCGAGATCGCGATGGTGCTGGTGAACGGGCGTCTCTCGGCGCGCTCGCATGCCCGCTGGCGGCGCGCGCCGGGCTTCGCGCGCGGGCTCGTGGGCGCCTTCCAGCGCTGCCTCGCGCAGAGCGAGGCCGACGCCGGGCGCTTTGTGGCGTTGGGGGCGCGGCAGGTGTCGTGCCCGGGCAACCTCAAGTTCGCCAGCGCGCCGCTGCCGGTGGAGGCCGGGGCGCTCGAAGCGCTGCGCGCGGAAATCGGCGCGCGGCCGCTTTGGCTCGCCGCCAGCACGCATCCGGGCGAGGAGGCGATCGTCGCCGAGGCGCACCGCGCGCTGCGCGCCGACCACCCGGCGCTGCTCACCGTGATCGCGCCGCGCCATCCGGCGCGCGGGCCCGCGCTCGCCGGCGAGCTCGCGGCGGCGGGGCTGCAGGTGGCGCGGCGCGGCATCGGCGAGGCGCCGGGTGCGGCGACCGATATCTATCTGGCCGACACGCTGGGCGAGCTCGGCCTCTTCTACCGCCTCGCGCCGGTGGCCCTGGTCGGCGGCTCGCTGGTGCCGCACGGCGGCCAGAACCTGCTCGAGCCGGCGCAGCTCGACTGCGCCATCCTGCATGGGCCGGCGGTCCACAATTTCGCGGCGATCGCCGAGGCGATGCGGGCGGCGGGCGCGAGCGAGACGGTGAGCGACGCCGGGAGCCTCGCGCGGGCGGTCGCCGCACTGCTCGCAGATGGCGGCGAACGCGCGCGCCGCGCCGCCGCGGCGGCGGGCGTCGCGGCGGGCGAGGCGGGGGTGCTCGACCGGGTCATGGATGCGCTGGCGCCCTATCTCGCGCCGCCGCCGGGCGCGCGCGCCGCCGCCGGCGAAAGCCCGCCCCGGAAAGCAGCGAGCCGTGCGGGCGCCTGACTACTGGCGCCGGCGCACGGTGACGCCCTTCGTGCTGCTGCCGGCGGGCTGGATCGTGTCGCTCGCGGGGGCGCTGCGCCAGCGCCTGGCGCGGCCCTGGCGGGCGCCGGTCCCGGTGGTCTGCGCCGGCAACCTGGTGGCCGGCGGGGCCGGCAAGACGCCGCTGGCGCTGGCGCTGGCCGAGCGGCTGATGGCGAGCGGCGTTGCGGTGCATTTCCTGACCCGCGGCTATGGCGGCAGCGCTGCGGGCCCGCTGCGCGTCGAGCCGAGCCGGCATGGCTTCCGCGAGGTCGGCGACGAGGCGCTGCTGCTGGCCCGGCTGGCGCCGACCTGGGTCGCGCGCGACCGGCGCGCCGGGGCGGCCGCGGCGGCCGCGGCGGGGGCGGACATATTGGTGATGGACGACGGCTTCCAGAACCCCGCGCTGGTCAAGGACCTCTCGGTCCTGGCCATCGACGGCGGCTACGGGTTCGGCAATGGACTGGTGCTGCCGGCCGGCCCCTTGCGCGAGCCGGTGGCGCGGGGCGCCGCCCGCGCCGAGGCGGCGGTGATGATCGGCCCCGACCGCACGGAGGCGCGCGCGCGCCTGCCGCGCGATCTGCCGGTGCTGGCGGCGCGCTTCGAGCCGGGGCCGGAAGGCGAGCTGCTGGCGGGCAAGTCGCTGGTCGCCTTCGCCGGCATCGGCCGCCCCGACAAGCTCTTCGAGACGCTGACCGGGCTGGGGGCGGAGCTGGTCGAGGCGGCGCCCTTTCCCGACCACCACGTCTACACGCCCGACGACATCATGTGGATGGTCGAGATCGCGGCGACGCTGGGGAGCAGGCCGGTGACCACGCTGAAGGATTTCGTGCGCCTGCCCGAGGAGGCCAAGGCGATGGTCGACACGCTGTCGGTGACGCTGGAGTTCGCCGATCCGGCCGCGCTCGACGCGCTGCTGGCGCGGGTCTTGGAGGGGTAGGCGGCGCTCAGCCGCCGGTGGGACGCTTGGCTTTCCTCGCGCCCGGCTTGGCTTTCGTATTGGACTTGGGGCGCGGCATCGGGCCGACGACGCGCTGTGGGTCGACGCGGGTCTGGAACCAGCTCATCGACCAGTGGAGATGCGCGCCGGTGGCGCGGCCGGTGCGGCCGACGAGGCCGATCACCTGGCCCTGGCGGACCTGCTCGCCCTTTTTCACCAGGATCCTGCTGAGGTGGATGAAGCTCGACTGCACGCCGTGGCCGTGGTCGAGCATCACGGTCTTGCCGGCGAAGTAGAGCCCCTCGTGGGTCAGCGTGACGGTGCCGCCGATGGGCGCGCGCACCGTCCGGCCCGCGGGCGCCGCGACGTCGACGCCGGAGTGGTAGCTGCGCGGCTTGCCGTTGAAGAAGCGCTGGCTGCCGAAGACGCCCGAGATGCGCCCGCGCGCCGGCCAGATCGGCTTCTGCGTCCAATCGGTCGCGGCGCGGTCGGCCTTGCGGACGCCGCGGACCAGGAAGTACTCGCGCTCCAGGCGTTTCATCAGCTTGGGCGGCGGCGTGACCTGCGCCGGCGGGATGCCCTCGATGTACTGCTTGCGCCACCGGCGCGGCGTGACCGGAAGGGAGCTCGTCTCCTGCCGGCCGCCGGGATGGGTGAGGGCGAGCTTGAGCGGCGTCTTGGCGTCGCGGTCGACCCCGAAGACGAAGCGGCCGTCGGCGGTGACGCGCAGCGCCCTGCCGTCGATCGCCACCTTGGCCCCGGGCGTCACGCGCCCGACGACCAGCGCGCCCTGCTCGACGGGGCGGTCGAGGGCGAAGCCCTGGGCCGCGGCCGCGTGGGGCAGGGCCGCGAGCAGGCAGGCGAGCGCCGAACCGGTAATCGACCGCATTGTTCTTCGACCGCGCGGTGTTGGAGGGATTGGCGGGGGTCGATCTTGGCGCATGGGGGTAAGCGAAGCCTTAACTAGATCGGATCGCATATGGGCCGGATCGAAAATTGATCCGGCCCATATGCGTGAATCCGATCTGACTATTTGATGATAGAGCAGATTCACGTGATTAGGTCGAATCAAGACGTGATTCGACCTAATCACGACCTGCTCTATAGCAATTTGCCCTGGCGCTCGTCGCGCTTGCCGGGCGCGGCCTTGGCCGACGATTTCTCGGGCTTGGCGGCCTTGGGCTTTTTGGCCTTTGCGGACTTCGCCGACTTGGCGGCGCCGGCGCCGTCGACCGTGGCGCGCGCCTCGCCGTCCGCGAAGCTGAGCGCGATCGCGTCGCCGGCGTCGAGCGCGCCGGCGCTCGTGACCGGCCGGTCCTCGGCGTCGCGCACGACGACGTAACCGCGCTCCAGCACCCGCTCGTAGGAGACCGAGACGAGGCGCAATCCGAGCCCTTCGAGGCGCTCCCCGCGGCGCTCCACGAGGCGCGCGGCGGCCGGCTGCAGGCGCTCGCCGAGCTTGCCGACGCGCTCGCCGGCGTCGGCGATCTCGGCGGCCAGCGTCGCCGGGCGGAGGCCGGCGGCGAGGCGCTGCAGCGCCGCGGTGCGGGTGGCGATCAGGTTCTGCGCGCCGTTGCGTAGGCGCTCGGTCCAGTCGTCGAGGCGCTGGGACGCCGCCTCCAGCAGGCGCACCGGCTCGGGCAGGCCGCGCGCGAGGCCTTCCAGGCGCATCCGGCGGTCGGCGAAGCCGCGGCCGACGGCGGCGACCATGCGGCGCGCGTCGTCGAGGAGCTGGACGAGCAGCTCGGCGCGCACCGGCACCGCCATCTCCGCGGCGGCGGTCGGCGTCGGCGCCCGGCGGTCGGAGGCGAAGTCGATCAGCGTGGTGTCGGTCTCGTGGCCGACGGCGGAGATCAGCGGGATGCGGCTCGCGGCGGCGGCGCGCACCACGATCTCCTCGTTGAAGGCCCAGAGGTCCTCCAGGCTGCCGCCGCCGCGCCCGACGATCAGGAGGTCGGGGCGCGGCACCGCGCCGCCGGGCGCGAGCTTGTTGAAGCCCTCGATGGCGGCGGCGATCTGGCCGGCGGCGGCCTCGCCCTGCACCGCGACCGGCCAGAGCAGCACATGGCGCGGGAAGCGGTCGGCGAGGCGGTGCAGGATGTCGCGGATCACCGCCCCGGTGGGCGAGGTGACGACGCCGATGACGTCGGGCAGGAAGGGGATCGGCTGCTTTCGCTCCTCGTCGAAGAGGCCTTCGGCGGCGAGTTTCCTGCGCCGCTCCTCGAGCAGCTTCAGGAGCGCGCCCTCGCCCGCGACCTCGAGCGCCTCGATGACGATCTGGTACTTGGAGCGCGCGCCGTAGGCGGTGATGCGCCCGGTGGCGATGACCTCGAGCCCGTCCTCGGGCTCGATTGACAGACGGCCCGCCGTGCCGCGCCAGCAGACGGCGTCGAGCACCGCGCTCTCGTCCTTGAGCGACATGTAGAGGTGGCCCGAGCCGTGGCGCTTGAAGCCGGAGATCTCGCCGCGCACGCGGACGTGGCCGTACTCGCTCTCCAGCGTGCGCTTGAGCGCGGTGGAGATCTCGCCGACCGAGTATTCGGGCAGGTTCGAGCCGCTGCGCGGCGGCGCGTCGGTATCGGGAGGCGTCGTCATCGCCGGCCAGGATACACCACGAGCCCGCTCCCTTGACAGCCCGCCCGGCCTTCGCCCACCTTCGGCCACGCTGGTTCGGGGAGGGCGGCCATGAGGATACTGATCGTCGGCGGCGGCGGCCGCGAGCATGCGCTCGCCTGGGCGATCGCCGCCTCGCCGCTGTGCGACGCGCTCTACTGCGCGCCGGGCAATGCCGGGATCGCGCAGGAGGCGACCTGCGTGCCGATCGGCGCCGAGGACGTCGAGGCGTTGGTGACGTTCGCGAAAGACGAGGCGATCGACCTGGTCGTGGTGGGGCCCGAGGCGCCGCTGGTGGCGGGGCTGGTCGACCGGCTGGACGAAGTCGGCATCAAGGCCTTCGGGCCCTCGGCCGCGGCGGCGCGGCTGGAAGGCTCCAAGGGCTTCATGAAGGATTTCTGCGCCCGTCACGGCATTCCGACGGCCGCCTACGCCCGCTTCGACGACGCCGAGGCGGCGCGCAACCATATCCGCGAGCAGGGCGCGCCGATCGTGGTCAAGGCCGACGGGCTCGCCGCCGGCAAGGGCGTCACCGTCGCGCTGAGCGTCGAGGAGGCCGAGGCGGCGGTTGTGGCGGCGATGGAGGAGGGCGCCTTCGGCGCCGCCGGGGCCGAGGTGGTGATCGAGGAATGCATGGTCGGCGAGGAGATCAGCGTCTTCGCGCTCTGCGACGGCGCCTCCTTCGTGCCCTTCGCCTCGGCCCAGGACCACAAACCCGTGGGCGAGGGCGACACCGGGCCCAACACCGGCGGCATGGGCGCCTATTCGCCGGCGCCGGTGGCCACCGAGGCGCTCGAGCGGCAGGTCGTCGACGAGGTCGTCCGGCCGACCGTCGAGGGCATGGCGGCGGACGGCGTGCCCTTCCGGGGCGTGCTCTTCGCCGGGCTCATGGTGACCGAGACGGGGCCGCGGCTCTTGGAGTTCAACGTCCGCTTCGGCGATCCCGAATGCCAGGTGCTGATGATGCGGCTCAAGTCCGACCTGGTGACGGCGCTGGTCGCGGCCTGCGACGGGGTGCTGGAGCATTTCGACCTCCGCTGGCACGACGACGCGGCGCTGGTCGTGGTGATGGCGGCGAAGGGCTATCCAGGCGCCTACGAGAAGGGTAGCGAGATAAAGGGCGTCGACGCGGCCGAGACCGACGAGGCGGTCACGGTGTTCCACGCCGCGACGGCCGCCGAGGACGGCCGGCTGCTGGCGACGGGCGGGCGGGTGCTGGGGGTGACGGCGATGGGCGCCACGGTCGCCGAGGCGCAGGCGCGCGCTTACGAAGCGGTCGACCGTATCGACTGGCCGGGCGGCTTCTGCCGCCGCGATATCGGCTGGCGCGCGCTGGCGCGCGGGAAGGATTGATCGCTAGAGCATATTCCGCTCACGCGGGAGCGGGCCGGTGATGCCAAACGATCGGAATATGCTCTAGCGGATCGCGGCGTCGGCGACCGAGCTGGCGGGGGCGGTCTCGGCGGCGGGCCGGTCGATCATGGCGGTGGCGCGCTGGGGCCCGGTGTTGCGGGCGGTGTCGATGAAGTCGGCGACCAGCAGCGCCACCACGAAGGCCGCGCCGTAGATCACGCCGTTCCACATCAGTTTCTTCGAAAGCGTCCGGGTCATGGATGCCCCCACACTCCGTTAACCATGGCGAGGCCACCACTATCGCGCGGAAACCGCTAACGAAGGGTTAGCGGGGTCAGGCGGGCCGGACGGCGCAGAAACGGCCGCCGCCGAGGGTGCCTTTGGCGACCAGATCGACGAAATGGCGATAGGCGGCGACGTAGCCGGCGTGGGGGTCGCCGCCGTCTCCGGCCTTCGCCTCGTCGCGCAGGCGCTGGTACATGGCCAGGCGCCGGCGCAGGATCGGGCCCCATTCGGCGGAGAGGTCCTCGGCCTCGATCTCCGTGAAACCAGCCGCCTCCAGGAGCGCCCGGTAGCTCCCGATGGTCTCGATGCCGACCGCGGCGATGTCCCGGCGGAGCGCCGCGCGGTCGGCCTCGCCGAGGCCGGGCCCGGCGGCCCAGTCGGTGAAGGCAATGCGGCCGCCGGGCGCCAGCACGCGGCGCGCCTCGGCGAAGAGGGCGGGCTTGTCGGGGATGTGGAGGAAGGCCTCCTGGCCGAGCACGGCGTCGAAGGCGGCGTCGGCGAAGGGCAGCGCCTGGGCGTCGCCGCGCACCACGCGGACCGTCTCGCGCATTCCCGTGAGCGCGTTCAGGCGCCCGGCGCCCGCCGCGCGGCCCGGGTTGAGCTCGAGCGCCGTCACCCGCGCGCCGCGCGTCGCCGCGCAGTAGCGGGCGGGACCGGCGAGCCCGGCGCAGAGGTCGAGCACGCGGGTGCCTTCGCCGATGTTGGCGCGCGCATGGAGCGCGTCGTTGGCGGCGAGGCCGCCGTAGTGGTCCTGGTCGTGGGGATAGAGGTCGGCGGGCGCAAGACCGTCGAGCGAGCCGCGCTCGGCCGCGACCTTGGCCAGGATCTGCGCGGCCGAGATCGGGTGGCGGTCGTAGAAGGCGAGGACGTGCGCGAGGTCTGCGGTGTCGGTCAACGGACATGCCGAGTGATGGACGGGCGGGCTTGAAACCCGCGCCTGCGAATTCGATGACGTTGGGTTCGGTCAGCCAATCCCGTATTTCCCCGGCGCGATCACGCCCTTGGGGTCGAGGGCGCGCTTGATCGCCTCGCAGGCCTCGCGGAAGGCGGGCATCGCCTTCTCCATGTGGTAGCCGTAGAAGTCGATCGGCGCGCGGCCGACATGGACGCCGCGTTCGGCGAAGGCGTCGGCGAGCGCGGTGTAGGCGGCGGCGGCGCGGGCGCATTCGTCGGCGTCCTCGCGGTTGAAGGTGAGCACGTGCAGGCCGCGGGCGAAGCGCGGCCCGCAGACGTTCATGATCGTGTAGTCGAGGCCGTTATCCTCGTAGATCCCGCGGCCGAGCTTCTGGAACTCGTTCGCCGTCCTGCCGTCCATCGGCGTGCCGGGGGTGAACCAGGCGTTGCCGCCGCCGGGCCGCCACTTCAAGAGGCCGAGCTCCTGCGTCGTCGGCACGCCGGAGAAGGCGTCGATGGCGCATTTGAGCGGCGGCATGGCGAGCGCCGTCTGGTGGTCGATATAGCGCGCCTTGCCCGCGGCGCCGAAATGGTCATGGACGCGCTTGATCTGCGGCTCGATCGCCTCCATCGAGGGGCCGAAGAAGGCGCCCGAGACGGTCCAGGAGCCGAGACCGTGCTTGTCCTGCAGGGCCTTGCGGGCCTCGTCGGAGATCGCCGCCTTGCCGCCGCTCGCGGCGTAGTCGGGATAGGTCTCTTCCGTGCCGATCAGGTAGAGGTCGTTGGCGACGCGGAAGAGCGTCGGCACGAAGTTGGTGAGCTTCAAGGGGCGGCAGAGGTCGACGATGGCTTCGAGGTCGTCGTCGTCGGGGAAGGTGAAGTGGAAGGAGCGGATCGCCGGCGGGCGCGGCAGCAGCCAGATGCCGAGCCGCGTGACGATGCCGTAGTTCGACTGGGCGAAGAGCCCGTCGAGGATCGGCCCGAAGCTGTACTTCGAGACGTGCCAGTTGAAGAGGCCGGCGACGTCGTGGTCGATCGAGCCGTCGCCGGTGCGGATCACCTCGCCCGTCCCCAGCACCACCTCCATGCCGCAGGAAAAGCCGAAATGGTCGAAATAGGGGCCGTAGCCGGCGCCCTTGTCCATGGCGTTGCCGAGCATGCCGCCCTGGGGCGGGCCGGTCGTGGTCGAGACCATCCACTGGCCGCCGCGGCGCGCGAGCTCGTCGGCCATCGCCTGGAAGGAGACGCCGGGCTCGACCGCGGCGTAGCCCATGGTCTCGTTCACCTCGAGGATGCGGTTCATGCGCTTGCCGAGGTCGAGGACGGCCATGCCGGCGGCGGGGGCGGAGCGCGTGCCGAGGCCCTGGTTGTTGCCGGTCGAGGTCGGGTAGAGGGGCACGCCATGGCGGTTGGCGAGCTTGACGACCGCCGCGACCTCGGCCGTGTCGCCGGGGAAGATCACGCCGGCCGGGCGGCGGTCGCCGGCGGGCATGGTGTTCTCGCCGTAGCGGGTCAGCGTCTCGGCCGAGCGGTCGATGTTCGCCGCGCCGATGGCCGCCCCCACCTCGTTGAAGAACGCCTCGAAGGCTGATTCGCTCGCCATGTCCGTCTCCCCCGATTCGGTACGATTGCTTACCAGATGCCGACGGCCCCGTCGCCTCCGGCCGCGCGCTCATCCGCTTCCGCCGGTTCCGGGACCGAAACGCCGTCGAGCGCGGGCGGCATCGGCCCGCCGGTCGCCCAGTCGAGCAGCTCGACGGTGTGGACGGCGGGGAGGGCGCTGTGGAGGCCGATCTGGGTGAGGCAGCCGAGATTGCCGGCGGCGACCGCGGCCGCGCCGGTGCTCTCGACATGCCTGGCCTTGCGCGCGCCGAGGTCGGCGGCGATCCGCGGCTGCAGCATGTTGTAGGTGCCGGCCGAGCCGCAGCAGAAATGCCGCTCGGGCACGTCGATCACCTCGTAGCCCGCGGCGCGTAGGAGCGCGCGCGGCGGCTCGGTGACGCGCTGGGCGTGCTGGAGCGAGCAGGCGTCGTGATAGGCGACGGAGAGCGGGCGCTTCGCGGCGGGCTCCTTGAGGCCGAGCTCGGCCATGAGCTCGCTCACGTCGCGGGTCAACGCGCCGATGCGGGCGGCCTCGCCGGCGAGCGGGTCGTCGCGCAGGAGGTGGCCGTAATCCTTGACCGTGGTGCCGCAGCCGCTGGCGTTGACCACGACGGCGTCGAGCCCGCCGGCTTCGGGCCCACCTGTGTCGAGGAGCGCGCCCCAGGCGGCCACGCTGGCCCGGGCGGCGGCGAGCGCCGGGCCTTCCTTGCCCATGTGCAGCGTGAGGGCGCCGCAGCACGGGGTTTCGGCGATCACCACCTCGCAGCCGTGGCGGGTGAGGAGGCGCAGCGTCGCCTCGTTGATATGCGGGGCGAGGGCCTGCTGGGCGCAGCCGATGAGCAGCGCCACCCGTTTCCGGCGCTCGCCTTCGGCCGGATAGGTCCCGGGGCCGAGCGGCGAGGGCGGCGGCAGGCGGGCCGGCGCCATGCGGACGAGCGCGCCAAGGCGGCCGGGCAGCGCCCGTGCGAGGGGCCGGGCCAGGCGGGCCAGCGCCATGGCGCGGCGAAAGCGGCGCGCGTCGGGCACCGCCGCGGCGATGAAGGCGCGCAGCAGCCGGTCGGCCAGCGGGCGCCTGAAATGCCGCTCGATATGGATGCGCGCCACGTCGGCCAGGTGCAGGAAGTCGACCTTGGCGGCGCAGGTGGTCATGCAGGCGTTGCAGGAGAGGCAGCGGTCGATGTGGCGGACGGTCTTGGCGTCGGGCGGCCCGTCGGCCTCGAGCATCGCCTTGATCAGGTCGATGCGGCCGCGCGGGCCGTCGTTCTCGTCGCGCAGCAGCACCCAGGTCGGGCAGACCGCGGTGCAGAAGCCGTAATGGACGCAGTCCTTCAGGATCGTGGCGGCCTCGGCGATGCCGGGATCCTTGAGCTGGGCGGCGGTGAAGGCGGTCTGCATGGGCGTTCAGCGTGTCTCATGGCCGGCGGCCGGTCGCCGCCGGCGAGCGCGGCCGACCGCGGGCGTTGCCGATACGATCACGCCGGAGCGGCGCGGCCAATAGAGCATATTCCGCTCACGCGGGAGCGGGCCGGTGATGCCAAACGATCGGAATAGGCTCTAGCCGTCAGATCTGCCATTCGAACTCGCGCCACTCCTTGCGGAGCGCCTGGCGAATGAATTGGCGGTCGTTCTCGGTGCGCCGGGACTCGAAGCTCACGGCCACGGCCAGCTTCTCTTCACGCTCGCGGTGGAAGAGCGGCATCGCGTAGCAGCTGAGATGGGGATCGAACTCGCCCTCCTCGCAGTAGATGCCGCGCTCGCGCGCGGCCCGCAGCAGCGCGGCGAGCTCCTCCCAGGTGGTCTTGGTGCGCGGGGTGAAGGCGGGGAAGGGCTCGGCGGGGAGCAGCATCGGGCGGCGCACCGCGGGCACGCTGGCGAGCAGCGCGCGCCCGGCGGCGGTGGCCCAGAGCGGATAGCTGGGGCCGTCCTCGACGTCGATCATGGCACGGCGGTTGCCGGCGAGGCGGGCCAGCGTGACGGCCTCGGAGCCGACGAGCTGGAGGAGATAGACGGTCTCGCCGCAACGGTCGGCGACGCGGGCCATGATGGGGGCGGCGATCCGGATGAGCCGGTCGACCCAGGCCGAGGCGAGCCGGAAGGAGCGCGCGCCGAGGGTATAGCTGCGGTTGGGCATGCGGCTCGCATAGCCATGCGCCAGCATGGTCGAAAGCAGGCGCGAGGCGGTCGCCGGATCGACGCCGAGGCGTTCGGCCGCCTCGCCGACGCGGACGCCCGCCGGGGCGGCGCGCTGCATGATCTCAAGAAGGTCGAGAGCCCGGCCGACCGAGCGGATCTCCGCGCGATCTCGGGGCCCGCCGGGCATCACCCGATCCCAGGCATATTCCGCTCACGCGGAATCGGCGCCGGCCCGCTCCCCCGCCCGGCCACCCAATGGCAGTATCCTGTGGGTGGCCGGGCGTGGCCATTCGACAAGCTCATGAGGGCCGGCGATGCCAAACGATCGGAAAATGCGCTAGGCATCGACCAACTCGGGCTCGGCGAAGGCGGGAACAACCTCCTCGCCGAAGAGGCGGATCGACTCCAGCATGCGTTCGTGCTCCGTGATGCCGCCGTACATAATGGAGATCAGGTATTCGACGTTCAACTCCTCCTTCAGGCGCTGGATCCGCTCGCCGACCGTGTCGGGGGTGCCGACGATCTGGAAACCGCTCTCGAGCAGTTGCTCGAAGGTCTTGGGCACGGGGCCCTCCTGGCCCGGCATGCGCAGCGCCTCGAAGAAGCCGAACTCGCCCAGCCAGTGCGTCCAGAAGGCCGAGCCCTGGCGCGCCGTCTCCATCGCCTCCTCGTGGGTGCGGCCGACCGCGATGTTGCGGCAGAGGGCGACGCCGCCTTCCGGCACGTACTGGCCGGGCGCGAGCGTGCGGCCGTGCGCGGCGGCCTCGGCGACGTAACCCTGGAAGACGCCTTTGACGATGTCGTGGTTGGCGGCGATGGTGACGGCGGTGCTGCCGATCCTGGCCGACCAGCTCAGCGTCTCCGGGCTCTGCGTCACCGTGGTGAAGAGCGGCGGATGGGGAAGTTGCTTGGGTTTGGGCACGGTCGCCACCTGCGTCAGCCTGCCGTCGGCGACGCCGGCGCCGAGCCGCGCGGTGACCGGGTGCGGCCAGTCGAGGCCGGCCGGCGGTACGGCGATGAACTCGCCCTGGAAGTCCCACAGGTCCTCGGTCCAGGAGCGGCGCATCACCTCGAACCATTCCTCGACGAGGCGGCGGTTGACGGCCTCGTCGTCCTCCGAGCCGGCGCCGGCGGCGTTGACCCGGTAGTGCTGGCCCATCACGCCGACCGAGCGCGGCTGGTAGCCGCGGCTGAGCCCGATATCGAGGCGGCCGCCGGTCAGGTGGTCGGCCATGGCGATGTCCTCGGCGAGGCGGAGCGGGTTCCAGTTGGGCAGCACCAGGCCCATCTGGCCCTGGCGCAATCGTTTGGTGTGCTGGGCGAGGTAGACGTTGAGCATCAAGGGGTTGGGCGTGACGTGATAGCCCTCGACCTCGAAATGGTGCTCGGCGAACATCATCGAGGTCCAGCCGGTCTCGTCGGCGCAGATCGCCTGCTCGCGGAGCTCCTCGATCGTGGCGGCGTAGCGCTCGCGATCGAGGCCGAGAAGGCTCTTGCCGAGCTCCGCTTCCGGGGCCACGGCCACCGGGTAGAACATTCCGAATTTCATCAACCTGCCTCCGTGGGCGGCGCGATCGGGACATTTCCGAAAGCATGGCGCCGCAGCTTTGCGAATTGTTGCTGGAGGAAGTATCGCCACGGCTCGAGCGGAGCCAAAGCCTGGGATTGCGCAGGGCGCAAGACCACGCGGATATTCCCGGCCGTCCGGCCCGATCGCCCGGTGCACGGCGCGCATCGGGACGGTCGGTGAAGAATCGGAAAAATCCTGGGGGGTGTGACGGCCGTCATACCCCGGGGCGCCGGGGGCGGGCTAGAAACGGGTCATCGACGCAGCCCGTTCACCCGAGACCCTGGAGAGCCCAAATGTCCAAGATCAACACCATCGCCCTGGTCCCCGCCATCCTCGCCTTCACCCTGGTCGCCCAGACCGCCGCCGCCCTGCTGATCGTCGGCTAGGTCCTCCGAGACACTCCCGCCAGAAATTCGGCGCCCGCCTCGGGGGCGCCGACCAAGGGGCCGCAAGGCCCTTTTTGGTGCCCGGCAGGGCATTTCGTCGTCGATCGCGGGGGCGAGGCGCGTCCGCGGCGGCCTGCATGGGTCGTCTCCGGCCTTTTAACTGTTTTTTCGTACATATCCGGATATTTGTACGCCCAGGTATGGCGGCTGCCATGCCCGGCCGGCACGTAGCCGGCTCGATTCGGGTCATGGGTACGCGCCGAGGAAAGGTCGTCATGTCCAAGTTCCGCAAAATCGCGCTGGTTCCGGCCATTCTGGCGATCCTTCTGGTCGCCCAGACCGCCGCGGCACTCATTATCGTGGGCTGATCATCGTCGGCTGGAGCCTTGTCCGCTCCCGCGGCCGGGCGCCGGTCTAGAGCAGGTCGTGATTGGGTCGAATCACTTCCTGATTCGACCAAATGCGATCCGATCTAGCGCCGGGCCTTGAAGAAATCCTTTAGCAGCGCCGCGGCCGCGCGCTCGCCGATGCCGGGATAGAGCTCGGGCGCGTGATGGCAGCTCGGCTGCTCGAAGATGCGGGGGCCGTGCGCGACGCCACCGCCCTTGGGATCGCCCGCCCCCCAATAGAGCCGCCGCAGCCGCGCGAAGGCGATCGCCTGGGCGCACATCGGACAAGGCTCGAGGGTCACGTAGAGGTCGCAGCCGGCGAGCGCCTTGCCGCGGGCGTTCCCGCCGAGCGCGGCCGCCGCGGCGCGGATCGCCAGCAGCTCGGCATGCGCGGTGGGGTCGCGGTCGCGCTCGACCCGGTTATGGGCGCGGGCGAGGACCCGGCCGCTGGCGCCGTCGACGATCACGGCGCCGACGGGGACTTCCCCCGCCTCGGCGGCCTTGGCCGCCTCGGCGAGGGCCAGGTCCATGACGCTGGGGGCGGCGGCGGGCATGGACCGATCATACGCGAAGCCGCCGGCGCGGGGCGAGGGAGGCGCGTCCGCATTGGCGAAGACCGATTGCCGCGCCCCGCCGGCGCCCCCAAATAGTGGTCCTCGAACACCAAATGGTGATGCGCGCCATGACCGACCGGCCGATCATAGGGCTCAGCCTCGATTCCGAGGGGCCCGGGGGTTTCTCCAAGTTCCCCTGGTACGCGCTGCGGGCGAACTACTTCGCCAGCGTGGCGGCGGCGGGCGGGCTGCCGGTGGCGCTGCCGCACGAAGAGGCGCTGGTCGAGCCGTACCTGGAGCGGCTCGACGGGCTCGTGGTCACCGGCGGCGCCTTCGACGTCGACCCGGCGCTCTACGGCGCCGCGGAGACCCATCCCAAGGTGACGCTGAAGGCGGCGCGCACGGGCTTCGAATGGGCGGCCACCGTGGGCGCGCTCGAGCGCGGCCTGCCGGTGCTGGGGATCTGCGGCGGCGAGCAGCTCCTGAACGTGGTGCTCGGCGGCACGCTCATCCAGCACATCCCCGACGAGCTGCCGGGCGCGCTGCAGCACGAGCAGGAGAACCCGCGCGACCAGGCCGGGCACACGGTGGCGCTCAAGCGCGGCACGCTCTTGCACGATATTTGCGGGACCGACGAGCTTGCGGTGAACTCCGCCCACCACCAGGCCGCCAAGGCGACGGGGGCCGGCGTGGCGGTCAACGCGGCCGCGCCCGACGGGGTGATCGAGGGCATCGAGGACGGCCGCCACACGTTCTGCCTCGGCGTGCAGTGGCATCCCGAATTCACCGTCAGCGCCGGCGACGCGCGGATCATGGAAGCTTTCGTCGCCGCGAGCCGGTAAGGTCGAATAGAAACCTCCCCAATCGTCATTCCCTAGCGCTTTCGCGGGGGTGACGACCTTGGTTGGGGACCGGAGATCGCGGCGTGACATCACCGAGCACGACCGAGCCCGTCAAAGCCGAGCGCGTCGCCAAGCTGATCGCGCGGGCCGGCATGTGCTCGCGGCGCGACGCCGAGAAGCTGATCGCCGAGCGCCGGGTCGCCGTGGACGGGACGGTGCTGGAGAGCCCCGGCGTCACCGTCGACGACCCCGGGCGCATCACCGTCGACGGCGAGCGCCTGCCGCGCACCGAGGCGGCGCGGCTCTTCCGCTACCACAAGCCGCGCGGGCTCCTGACCACCAACCGCGACCCCAGGGGCCGGCCGACGATCTTCGAGGCGCTGCCCAAGACGCTGCCGCGCCTGGTCACCGTGGGCCGGCTCGACTTCACCTCCGAGGGGCTGCTGCTGCTGACCAACGACGGCGCGCTGGCGCGGCACCTGGAGCTGCCCGCCACCGGCTGGACCCGGCGCTACCGGGTGCGGGTGAACGGCAAGCCCGATGCGGCCAGGCTCAAGGCGCTGGCCGGCGGCGTCACCGTGGCGGGCCTGCGCTACGGCGCCATCGAGGCGAAGCTCGACCGCCTACAAGGCGCCAACGCCTGGCTCACCGTGTCGCTGCGCGAGGGCAAGAACCGCGAGGTGCGGCGCGTGCTGGAGCATCTGGGCTATCCGGTGAGCCGGCTCATCCGCACCGCCTACGGGCCCTTCCAGCTCGGCGGCCTGGCGGCGGGCGAGGTCGAGGAGGTGCCGCAGAAGGTGCTGCGCGAGCAGCTCGGCGCCCGACGGATCCCCGAGGGGGCGGCCAGGCCTCATGCGGATCGCCATGCGGATCGCCATGCGGATCGCCATGCGGATCGCCATGCGGATCGTGGGCGGAAAGCATAGGGGCCGGCGGCTTCAGGCCCCCGAGGACCGGGCGATCCGGCCGACCGGCGACCGCGCCCGCGAGGCCATCTTCAACCTGCTGACCCAGGGCCGCGCCGTGGCCGAAACGGGCTTCGCGCTCAAGGGCGCGCAGGTGCTCGACGCCTTCTGCGGCACCGGCGCGCTGGGCCTGGAGGCGCTCTCGCGCGGGGCGGCGGGCGCCTGCTTCCTCGACGACGACGCCGAAGCGCTGGCGCTGGCGCGCCGGAACGCCGAGGCGATGGCCGAAGCCAGGGCGGCGCGCTTCATCCGCGCCGATGCGACCAGGCCGCCGGCGCCGCCGCGGGCGCATGGGCTGGTGCTGCTCGACCCGCCCTACGGCAAGGCGCTGGCCGGGCGGGCCCTGGTGGCGCTGGCGGCGGCGGGATGGCTCGAAAGCGGCGCCGTCGCGGTGCTCGAGCTGGCGGCGGGGGAGGGCCTCGATCCTCCGATCGGTTTCGCGCCCATCGACGAGCGCCGCTACGGCGCGGCGCGGATCGCCATCCTGCGCTTCGATCCGCCCGACGAGGCGGCGTAAGGGCGGCGCCGCCTCAGCGGCGGCCGAAGAGGCGCTCGATGTCGGCGAGCTTGAGCTCGACATAGGTCGGGCGGCCATGGTTGCACTGGCCGGAATGGGGGGTGACCTCCATCTCGCGCAGGAGCGCGTCCATCTCCGCCGCGTTCAAGCGCCGGCCGGCGCGCACCGAGCCGTGGCAGGCCATGGTGCCGCAGACGTCCTCGAGCTTCTCCTTGAGCGCGAAGGCCTCGCCGAGCTCGGCGAGCTCGTCGGCGAGGTCGCGCACCAGGCCCTGGATGTCGACCTCGCCCAGCAGCGCCGGGGTCTCGCGCACGATGACGGCGCCCGGCCCGAAGCGCTCGAGCGTCAGGCCGAGCTCGGCCAGGTCGTCGGCGCGGGCGGCCAGGCGCTCGGCGGCGGCCTCGTCGAGCTCGACCACCTCGGGCATCAAGAGGCCCTGGCGCGCCACGCCGCCGTTGGCGAGCGCCTTCTTCATGCGCTCGTAGACGAGGCGCTCGTGGGCGGCGTGCTGGTCGACGATGACGATGCCGTCGGCGGTCTGGGCCACGATGTAGGTGGCGTGGAGCTGGGCCCGCGCGGCGCCCAGGGGATAGGCCGGGTCGGGCGCGGCCTCGCTGCCGGCGCCGTAGGCCTGGGCGGCCGACGGGGCGCCGAAGCCGGGCATGGCAGCACCCGGATCGGGCGCCTGGTAGCGCGCCGCCGCCTCGGCGAGGCCGCGCGGGACGTGCATGCCGCCGCGGCCGCCGCCGGACATGGGATAGGGCAGGGGCGCGCCGCCGGGGCGCACCGCCCCCAGCGCCGCCGCGGCGACGGTGGTCGAGGCGCGGTGGCCGGCCTCCGCCAGGGCGTGCTTGAGCGCGCCGACGATGAGCCCCCGCACCAGGCCTGTGTCGCGGAAGCGCACTTCGGTCTTGGCCGGATGGACGTTGACGTCGACGGCCTCGGCCGGGACCTCCAGGAAGAGCGCCACCATCGGGTGGCGGTCGCGGGCCAGGAAGTCGGCGTAGGCGCCGCGGACGGCGCCGCCGAGCAGGCGGTCGCGCACCGGCCGGCCGTTGACGAAGAGGTACTGGTGGCGCGGCTGGCCGCGGTTGAGCGTCGGCAGCCCGGCATGGCCGGTGAGGCGGAGGGTCTCGCGGACGGCGTCGATGGCGAGCGCGTTCCCGGCGAAGTCGCGGCCCATGATGGCGCCGAGGCGGGACAGGCGCGCGGCGTCCGCGCCGCGCTCGCCGCCCTCGCCGCCCTCGTCCAGCAGCCCGGCCGCGGCGGCGGGCAGGTCGAGCAGCACCCGCTCGCCGTCGGCGAAGGAGAAGGCGATCCCCGGATGCGCCATGGCGAGGCGGTTCACCACGTCGAGGGCGTGCTCGCGCTCGGTGCGCTCGGCCTTGAGGAACTTCAAGCGCGCCGGGGTGGCGAAGAACAGGTCGCGCACGGTGACGCGGGTGCCCCGGGCGAGCGCGGCGGGCCTCGGCGGCTGCTTCGCGCCCGCCTCGACCGCGATGGTCCAGGCCTCGTCCGCGCCGGCGGCGCGGCTGGCGATCTCCAGGCGCGCCACGGCGGCGATCGAGGGCAGCGCCTCGCCGCGGAAGCCCAGGGTGGCGATATGCACGAGGTCGTCGTCGGGAAGCTTGGAGGTGGCGTGGCGCTCGACCGCGAGCTTAAGCTCCCGGGCGGTCATGCCGCGGCCGTCGTCGGTGACCGCGATCAGCGCGCGGCCGCCGTCGCGCAGGACGACGTCGATGCGGGCAGCACCCGCGTCGATGGCGTTCTCCACCAGCTCCTTGACGACGGCGGCCGGGCGCTCGATCACCTCGCCCGCGGCGATGCGGTTGACGAGCCCCGGCGGCAGCAGGCGGATGGTCATGCCTCCGTTCCCACGAAAATCCTCAGGCGCGCGGCATCTCCAGCAGGTAGCGCCGCGCCAGCACCTTGCCTTCTTCCACCGCCGGCTGGTCGAAGGGATCGACGCCGAGCAGATGCGCGGCGATCACGGTCTCCAGCATATAGTGCATCATCAGCGCGCCCAAGGCCCGAAGGTCGACCGACTTCAAGCCCAGCACGCGTACCGGCCGGCCGGCGGCCGCCAGCGTCTCGGCGGTGGCGCGCTGCTCGGCCTCCATGAGGTCGCCCATGGTGCGCCCGCCAAGCCAGCCGAGCGGGCCGTCCTCGGCGAGCAGGTCCTCGGCGAGCTCGGGCGCGATGCGCGCGCCGGCCCCCTTGCGATCGGCCATGATCACGGTGAAGAGCTTGTCGGCCGGCCCGTCGAGCCAGAGCTGGAGTTGCGAGTGCTGGTCGACCGCGCCCACCGCCGGGATCGGGGTGGTGCCGTGGCCCTGCTTGCCGAGGCTCTCGGCCCAGAGCTGGCGGTACCAGCGCGCGAAGGGCTCCAGCGTGTCCGAGTAGGCCAGCAGCACGCTCTGGCGCAGGCCCCTCTGGCGCGCCAGGCCGACGCTGAGGGCGGCGCCGATGGCGGGCGGCACCAGCGAGGGATCGTCGCCGCCCAGCGCCGGGTCGAGCACCGCGGCGGCGCCCGCGCGCACCGCGCCGGCGTCGAGCCCGGCGATCATCGCCGGCAGCAGGCCGACCAGGGAGAGCGCCGCGAAGCGGCCGCCGATCTCGGGGTCGTGGTCGAGCACGGTGAGCCCATAGCGCAGCGCCAGGCGGCGGAGCGGGCTGTCGCCGGGCTGGGTGACCGCGACCACGCGCTCGCCCAGGCGGTCCTTGGGGCGGTCCTTGGCGTTCCCGCCGGCGTCGAGGCGGGCCAGCAGCGCCAGGAGCTGGGTCAGGGTCTCGGCGGTGCCGCCGGACTTGGAGATCGCCAGCACGCCGGTGCGCTCGAGGTCGAGGCTATCGATGACCGCCTCGAAGCGCTCGGGGTCGATATTGTCGAGGAAGTGGAGCCGTGGGACGGCGCCCGGCGGCGCGAAGGCATGGATCGCCTGGCCGCCCAGCGAGGAGCCGCCGGTGCCCAGGATCACGACGTCGTCGCAGGTGCCGCGCAGGCGCGCGGCGAGGGGCTCGAGCGCCTCGAGGTCGTCGCGCCGGGCGGGCAGGGCGAGCAGCGGCAGCGAGCCGTCGGCGCGGGCAAGGCGGAGCGTGTCGAGCGCGCCCTTCGTCTCGTCGAGGAGCTCGGCGAAGAGGCGCTCGTCGAGCGCCAGCGCGCCGCTCCCGAGGCAGGCGCTGATGTCCTGAAGGTAGGTCATCGAGCCTCCCGATCGCGCCGCGGCACTGTTGCTCCGGTCCAAGGTGCGATTGGCTTCAGTCCCTGGGAAGTCTGACGTGGCCGAGCAGGCGAACTCCCTCCCCCTCTTCAGAGGGGGAGGGTCGGGGAGGGGGTGCCGTCATATGCCGTGCGCCGACGCCACAACGACCGAACCTGCCGACGAAAGGCCGCCTCGGGGCGGCGGGCGCCCTTCGGCCGCCCCACCCCCTCCTTGGTCCTCCCCCTCTGAAGAGGGGGAGGAGAAAAGCGATTGCGGTGGCTTGATTCAATCTTGTCGCATCTTGACCTGGGGACCGTCCACTGGCGGCGCACCGGGAACGCTTCGGTCTCGGTCCGGCAGACCTGCTCTAGCCTTTCTCGCCGAGGCCCTCGGGCTGGCCGACCACGACGAAGTAGAGCTTGCCGGTGTCGAGGAAGCGCTTGGCGGCGCGGCGCACGTCGGCCAGCGTCACCGCCTCGATGATCTTGTTGCGCTTCTCGAAGTAGTCGCGGCCGAGGCCCAGCATCTGCAGCCAGGCGAGCGAGCCGGCGATGCGCGCGGTGTTGACGAAGCGCAGCGAATAGGAGCCGGTGAGGTAGAGCTTGGCGTCCTTCAGCTCCTGCTCGGTCGCCCCGCTCTCGGCCATGCGCTTCCACTGCAGGCGGATCTGGTCGACGGTCTCGCGCACGCGGGCGTTCTGGGTCGCCACCGAGCCGGTGATCATGGCCGAGTGGCGCATCGGGTTGAGGCTCGATTGGACGCTGTAGGCGAGGCCGCGCTTCTCGCGGATCTCCTGGTAGAGCCGCGAGGAGAAGGAGCCGCCGCCGAGGATGTGGTTCATCACAAAGGCGGCGTAGAAGTCCTTGTCCGTCCGCGCCGGCCCCGGCTGGCCGAAGATCACCACGCTCTGCGGGAAGGGCCGGCGGATCACCGTGAGCTTGCCGTTGGTCGCCGGCGCCACCCGCGAGACCTTCGCGGGCGCGGCGCGGTCCGGCAGGTCGGCGAAGGTCGCGTCCATCAGCGCCTTCAGCTCCTCGGCGGTGACGTCGCCGGTGACGCCGACGACGAGGGCGCCCCGCGCCACGCGCGACGTCATGTAGCCTTGCAGGTCGGCCTTGGCGATCGCCTTGACGGTGTCCGGCGTGCCGCGGGTCGGCCGGCCGTAGGGATGGGTCGGAAAGGCGGCGCGCCAGAAGGCGCGGCCGGCGATGTAGCCCGGCCGCACCGAGCGGCGGGCGAGGCCGGTCAGCATCTGGGCGCGGATGCGCTCGACCGGCCCGGCGTCGAAGCGCGGCCGGGTGAGCGCCAGCTTGAGGAGGCGGAAGGCCTCGGCGCGGTTCCGCCGCAGCGTGCGCAGGGATATGGAGAGATGGTCGGCGCTGGAGTTGAACTCGAGCGAGATCGAGAGATCCTCCAGCCGCCGCTGGAAGGCCTGGCTGTCGAGATCGCCCGCGCCCTCGTCGAGGAGGGCGGCGGCGAAGCGGGCGAGGCCCTCCTTGCCGTTGGGGTCGAGCACGGCGCCGCCGTTGCGGACCAGGACGCGCATCGAGATGATCGGGTTGAGTCGGTCGCGCACCAGCCAGGCGGTGACGCCCGACTTGCTCTTGACCTCCTCGACGTCGACCGCGGCGCGGGCCGGCCCGGTGACGCCGACGGTGACGACAAGCGCGAGGAGCAGCGCGGAGACGATGGCGAAAGCGCGGGTCATGGGGGTCCCTTCGAGATGAGGGGCGACGGGCGGGGCGAGGGGGCGGCCGGGGCGCGGGCTCACTTGCCGGCTCCCGGCTTGGCGGCCTTGCCGAGCGGCGGCTTGAGGATGGCGGTGACCGAGCTGTTGGGCTGGATGACGTGGCGCGCGGCGGCGTTCACCTGCTCCAGGGTGACCGCGCCGATCTTCTCCGGCCAGGTCTCGACGTCGGCGATCGAGCGGCCGACGGCGAGCGCGCGGCCGAGGATGCGGGCGCCGGTGGAGAGCGAATCGCGGGCGTAGATCGCGGCGTCGCGCAGGCGCTGCTTGGCGCGCTCGACTTCCTCGGCGGTCACGCCCTTCTCCAGGAGCTGCCGCAGCTCGGCGTCCATCGCCGTCTCGACCTTCTCGACCGGCACGCCGGCGCGCGGGCTGGCGTAGACGTAGAAGGTGGCGAGATCGACCACCAGCGGGTCGTAGCCGGCGCCGGCGCTGTCGGCGACCTTCTGGTCGACCACGAGCGACTTGTTGAGGCGGCTGGTGGCGCCGCCGCTGAGGATCTGCGAGAGCACCTGGAGGGCGTAGGCGTGCTTGGCTTCGCCGACGCTGTAGCTCGGCGCCAGGTAGATGCGGCCGAAGGAGGGCTGGCGCACCCGCGGGTCGACCCGGATGACCCGGCGCGCGGCCTTCTGGGGCGGCTCCATCGGGCGCGCCCGCTTGGGCGCCGGCCGCGCCGGGACGGCGCCGTAGTATTTCTCCGCCAGCGGCTTCAGGCGTTCCACGGTGATGTCGCCGGCGACCACCAGGATGGCGTTGTTGGGCCGGTAGTGGACCTTGTAGAAGCCGAGGATCTGGTCGCGGGTCAGCGCCTTGATCTCGTGCGCCCAGCCGATCACCGGCACCCGGTAGGGGTGGTTCTGGTAGAGGGCGGCGCGCGCCTGCTCCCAGAGGATCGAACTCGGCCGCGAGTCGGTGCGCGAGCGCCGTTCCTCCAGCACCACGCCGCGCTCGGGCTCGATGATCGCGTCGGTGAGCACGAGGCCGGTCATGCGGTCGGCCTCGTGGCGCATCATGGTCTCCAGGCGGTCGGAGGCGAAGACCTGGAAGTACGCGGTGTAGTCCTGGCCGGTGAAGGCGTTCTCGCGGCCGCCGTTGCGCGCCACGATCCTGGAGAACTCGCCCGACTTCAGCTTGCTGGTGCCCTTGAACATCAGGTGTTCGAGGTAATGGGCGATGCCGGACTGGCCGGGCGGCTCGTCGGCGGAGCCGACCTTGTACCAGACCATGTGGGTGATCACCGCCGCCCGCCGATTGCGGATGACGACGACCTGCATGCCGTTCGTCAAGGTGAAAGTCTGGGGATCGAAGACCTTGGCCGCGCCGCGCGTGGCGGCGGGCGGGCCCAGGACCGCGGCCACGGCAAGGGCGGTGACGGCGGCGATGGCGAATGTGCGGACGGACAGGGGCGTACGCGCGGCGCGGTGCGACATTGCGGGCCTTCACTTTGTTGTTAGGCGCATGAACGTCAAGCGCTTGGTCGACGGGCGTTCAACAGCGGTCTCGACGCACTGCGCGCCCTCGACGGTCGGCTCCCCCGAAAGCCTGCCGGGAAAGGCGCCAGTGCGGGTAACCTAGGACCGAACCGGTTTAGAAAACCTGACCCTTGCGTTTGATCACCGGATCGGTCTTGCCGCCCAGCGGGTTCTTGCGCACGTCGGCGCCGTCGCGGTCTTCCCACTTGAGCAGCTTGTCGGTGAACTTGCGTTCACTGTCCTTGCTTTCCTTGGTCTCTTCGTCGACTTCCTTGCGAACGTAACCTCCCGCACCCCTGACCCCGCTGGCGGCCTTGCGGACCAGCGCCCGCTCGCCGCTGCCGGGCGCGGTCGCCGTGCCGCCGGCGGCGCCGCCGACGACCGCGCGGCGCGCACGGATCGTGGTCGAGCGCCCGCCGCGGACGGCCGAGCCGCCGCCGCGCGGCGGCCTGAGGTCGAAGTCGGGCGGCACCACCAGGGGCTGATTGCGAACAGCCCGGTATTCGTTGCTGCCGGTGCCGCTCTTCTGGACCATCGACTTGAGGTCGCTGACGGCGCTGCAACCCGCCAGGGCCGCCGCCGCCCCACAGGCCATTATGGTTGTTCTGAACATCTTCATGACCTCACCCGGTGGGACATGGACCCTCTATTTATGCGATTCGCGGGAACCAAACAAGGCATCCACGAGCAGTGCCGCGACGCCGAGGGTAATCGCGCAGTCGGCGACGTTGAAGGTCGGCCAGTGCACCGTCCCCCAATGGAAATCGAGGAAATCGGCCACGGCGCCGATGCGCACCCGGTCGACCACGTTGCCGAGAGCGCCGCCGATGACCAGGCCCAGGCCGGCGGCGGGCAGGCGCCGCTCGCTCTTGCGCAGCCAGTAGACCAGCACGGCGACGATGACGAGGGCGACCGCCGAGAGCCCCCAGCGGCCGAAGGTGCCGCCCATGTTGAGCATCGAGAAGCTGACCCCGGTGTTCCAGGCCAGCACGACGTTGAAGAAGGAGGTCACCTCGATGACGCGCGGCGGGCTCATCACCTGGGAGACGATCCACCACTTGCTGAGCTGGTCGAGGACGACCGCGAGGACCGCGAGGACGAGGCCGAGCCGGACGCCGCGCGGGGCCGGGCCCGCCGCCGCGCCTTGCATCGAGGCGGCCTCAGGCATCGGCGGCGACCAGCTCGAGCCCGTCGACCGCCGTGGCGCAGCGCCCGCAAAGCTCGGGCGCGGCCGGATCGCCGCCGACCTCGGGCAGCACCCGCCAGCAGCGCGCGCATTTCTCGCCCGCGGCGGGCGCCGGCACCACGCCGACTTGCGCCACCTCGGAGAGGGTGAAGGCGCCCGTGGGCGGCGCCCCGACGGCGACCGCGATGTCCGAGGTGATGCAGATCTGGGCGAAGTCGAGGCCCTCGACGGCCTCGGCCAGCGCCCGCGGGGCGTAGACGCGGGGCGCGGCCTGCAGGCTCGAGCCGATGCGCTTTTCGGCGCGTTCGAGCTCCAGCGCGCCCGTCACCACGCGGCGCAGCATGCGCACCTTGGCCCATTTCTCCGCCAGCGCCTCGTTCCGCCAGCTTTCGGGCACTTCGGGGAAGGTGCGCAGATGCACGCTCGCCGGCTTGGCCGCGCCGTCGCCGAAGCGGCTGAGCCAGGCCTCCTCGGCGGTGAAGCAAAGGAAGGGCGCGAGCCAGGCCGTCAGGTGGTCGAAGAGGATGTCGAGCACGGTGCGCGCGGCGCGCCGCGCCGGATCGTCCGCCGGATCGCAGTAGAGCGCGTCCTTGCGGATGTCGAAATAGAAGGCCGAGAGATCGTTCGTGCAGAACTTATGCAGCGCCACGAAGAAGGGATGGAACTCGAATCCGTCGCAGGCCTGCCGCAAGCCCCGGTCCATCTCGTAGAGCCGGTGCAGCACCCAGCGCTCGAGCTCGGGCATCCCGGCCGGATCGACCCGCTCGGCCGGATCGAAGCCGTCGAGGCTGCCGAGCAGGTAGCGCAGCGTATTGCGCATGCGGCGGTACATGTCGGTTTGCTGCTTGATGATCTCCGGGCCGATCCGAAGATCCTCTTCGTAATCCGAGGCGACGACCCATTGGCGCAGGATATCGGCGCCGTACTGCTTGATGACCTCCTGCGGGGCGACGATGTTGCCGAGCGACTTCGACATCTTCTGCCCGTCCTCGGCCATGACGAAGCCGTGGGTCAGCACCGCATCGAAGGGCGCGCGCCCGCGCGTGCCGCAGGATTCCAGGAGCGAGGAATGGAACCAGCCGCGATGCTGGTCGGTGCCTTCGAGATAGAGCGAGGCCGGCCAGACCATTTCCTCGCGCTCCTCGAGCACGAAGGCGTGGGTCGAGCCGGATTCGAACCAGACGTCGAGGATGTCGTCGACCTTCTCGAATTCCTCGGGGTCGTAGTCGTTGCCGAGGAAGCGCGCGGCCGCGCCGTCCTGGAACCAGGCATCCGCCCCTTCCTCGGCGAAGACCTTGAAGATGCGGGCGTTCACGTGCTCGTCGATCAGCAACTCGCCGGTCGACTTGTGCACGAAAACGGCGATCGGCACGCCCCAGGCGCGCTGGCGCGAGATCACCCAGTCAGGCCGCGCCTCGATCATGCTACGCAGGCGCGCCTTGCCCGAGGCCGGCACGAAGCGCGTCTCGTCGATCGCCTTGAGCGCGATGGCGCGCAGGCCGTCCGCGCCCCTATCGTCGGCTGGGTCGTCGCCCATGGAGATGAACCACTGCGGCGTGTTGCGGAAGATGAGCGGCGCCTTCGAGCGCCAGGAATGCGGATAGGAATGCGTGAGCCGGCCGCGCGCGACGAGGGCGCCGACGCTCACTAAGAGGTCAATCACCGCATTGTTGGCATCCGCTTCCTTGCCCTTGTGGTCGTAGATCCGCTTGCCCGCGAGCAGCGGGACATGGTCGTAGTATTCGCCCGCCTCGCCGACCGTGTGCGGCACTTCGGTCAGGCCAACGGATGCAAAGAGCTGTCGGTTCTTGTCGAAGGTCTCGTAGTCGTCGGCGCCGTGGCCGGGCGCGGTGTGCACGAAGCCGGTGCCGGCGTCGTCGGTCACGTAGTCGGCGGGCAGCAGCGGTACGTCGTAGTCCCAATAGCCCTCGCCGCCCTCGACGCCGCGGAAGGGATGGGCGCAGCGCGCGATCTTGCCCGGATCGACAGCGGCCATTCGCTCGTAGCCCTCGGCCCGCGCCGCCTCCATAACCGAGGCGGCCAGGGCATCGGCCATGATCAGCCTGTCGCCGGGCCTCGCCCAATTGTCCTCGGGCGCCGCCGTGACCTCATAGAGCCCGTAGTCGATGTCGCGCGAGAAGGCGACGGCGCGGTTGGCGGGGATGGTCCATGGGGTGGTGGTCCAGATCAGCACGTCGGCGCCGACGAGCGCCTGCGAACCCTCGATCACCGGGAACTTGACCCAAACCGTGTGCGATTTGTGCTCGTGATACTCGACCTCGGCCTCGGCCAGCGCGGTCTTTTCGACCACCGACCACATGACGGGCTTGGAGCCGCGGAAGAGGCGGCCGTTCGCGGCGAACTTCATGATCTCGGCGGCGATCCGCGCCTCCGATTCGAGCGCCATTGTGAGATAGGGGTCCTCCCAGTCGCCGACCACGCCGAGGCGCTGGAACTCGTCGGACTGGATCGCCACCCACTTCTCGGCGAACTCGCGGCATTCGCGCCGGAATTCCAGGATCGGCACCTCGTCCTTGTCCTTGCCGCGCGCGCGGTACTGTTCCTCGATCTTCCATTCGATCGGCAGCCCGTGGCAGTCCCAGCCGGGCACGTAGTTCGCGTCCTTGCCCAGCATCTGCTGGGAGCGGTTGATGACGTCCTTCAGGATCTTGTTGAGCGCGTGGCCGATGTGGAGATGGCCGTTCGCGTAGGGCGGGCCGTCGTGGAGGATGAACTTCTCGCGTCCCTTGCTCGCCGCGCGCAGGCGCTCGAAGAGCCCCATCTCCGCCCACCGCTTCAGCAACTTTGGCTCGTTGTCGGGAAGGCCGCCGCGCATGGGGAAGTCGGTCCTGGGCAGGAAGACCGTCGATCTGTAGTCCGTGCTCATCGCTCCACTCGCTCGCCGCCGGCCGGTGCGGGCCCATGCGTCGCGAGCAGCTCGCGCGCGCGGGTCGCGTCCTCGGCGATCTGCGCCTTCAAGGCGTCGATCCCGTCAAACCGCGTTTCGGGACGCAGATACTCGATCAGCGCGACCCGCAGGTGCTGCCCGTAGAGATCCTCCGCGAAGTCGAAGAGATGCGCCTCGAGCAACAGATCGTCGCCTCCGAATGTGGGGCGTCGGCCGAGGTTTGCAACGCCGTCGAACCAGACCGTCTGGACCTCGCTGCCCAGGCTGCCGGGGCCGCTGGGGCCGGACGGGCCGCCGCCGCCCGCCGGCCGGTCGAGCCCGGCGCGGATGGCGTAGACGCCGGCGGCGGGGCGCAGGTAGTCGGCGAGCCCGACGTTGGCGGTGGGAAAGCCGATGGTGCGGCCGCGCCGGTCGCCGGTCTCGACGCGGCCCTCGATCTCGAAGTAGCGGCCCAAGAGCGCGGCCGCCTCGGCCGGCCGGCCCGAGCCCAGGAGCTCGCGGATCCGGGTCGAGGAATAGGCGAGGCCGTCGGGGCCGATCACCGGCTCGACGAAGGTGGCGGAAAAGCCGTGCTTTGGGGCCTCCTGGGCGAGGAACTCGGGCGTGCCGCGGCGGCGGTTGCCGAAGACGAAGTCGGCGCCGACCACGACGTGGCTGACGGCCAGGCCCTCGACCAGCACCTCGCGCACGAAGTCCTCGGCCGAGTGGTGCGAGAAGTCGAGGTCGAAATGGAGCGCGAAGAGGATGTCGACGCCGAGCATCTCGATCTGACGCGCCTTGGAGCGGAAGGGCGTGACGCGGAACGGCGCGATATCGGGCTGGAAGACCGAGCGCGGATGCGGCTCGAAGGTCAGCACCGACTGGTCGGCGCCGCTCGCGCGCGCGATCCGCGCGGCGGCGTCGATCACCGCCCGGTGGCCGCGGTGGACCCCGTCGAAGTTGCCGATGGCGACGACCGAGCCCGTGTCGCGGGAGCCGAGCCCGGTGAAGTGGCGGAGGATGCGCATGGGAATGCCGTCCTAGATCGGATCGCGCTCGGGCCGGATCGTTCTTGATCCAGCCCAGGCGCGTAAACCCGATCGAATATATTGTAACAGAGCAGATCGCGCGATCTGCTCGGGCCCTCAACGAACGCCGCCGGACTTGATCGATCCGGCGCCGGTCAATCCTAGAGCAGGTCGTGATTAGGTCGAATTACTTCCTGATTCGACCTAATCACGTGAATCTGCTCTATTATCAAATAGTTAGATCGGATTCACGCATTTGGGCCGGA
>Ga0302046_10000192_pt1 | contig 66088 bp, 56 predicted proteins | sample RVTome_11_FD_200261 | JGI IMG/M metagenome (GOLD analysis project Ga0302046, IMG submission 200261) | Soil microbial communities from uranium-contaminated site in the Upper Colorado River Basin, Wyoming, United States - RVT147D111 (version 2) ... | reverse complement strand
CTTGCCGTCGTGGGGGTCGACCACGACCGTGTGGTCGCCGTCGCGCAGCTCGAAGCAGGACTGGCCGTACCAGCGCACGGTGACCAACGACGAACCACCCGCGGGCCGGGGCCCGGAGGCGCCGCCATGACGGCGGCGCCCATTTAGACGTTGCGCGCGGGCGCGCCTACCTCTCGTCGATCTGCGCACGCTGCAGCCGGTCGGAGTAGTCGACGAAGACCGTCTTGATCTCCGTGAACTCGTCGATCGCGGTGGTCCCCGCCTCGCGGCCGCCGTTGCCCGTGTTCTTCGTGCCGCCGAACGGCAGGTGGACCTCCGCGCCGATCGTGGGCGCGTTGATGTAGGTGATGCCGACCTCGAGCTCCTCGATCGCCTTGAACGCCTTGTTCACGTCCTTCGTGTAGATGGCGGACGAGAGGCCGTACTCCACGTCGTTGGCCACGCGCACGGCCTCGGCGAAGTCCTTCACCTTGATCACCGCGAGGACGGGCCCGAAGATCTCCTCCTTCGAGATCACGGTGCCGTGCGCGCACTCGAAGATCGTCGGCTCGACGAAATACCCGCCCTCGAGGCCCGGCACCTTCGCGCGGCCCCCCCCGAGGCTCAGCCTGGCCTCCTTCTTGCCCACCTCGATGTACCGCATGACCGTCTCGAGCTGGTCCTGGCTGGAGAGCGGCCCTACGTCCACCTCGGGGTCCGTCGGGTCGCCGAGCTTGAGCTTCTTGGCCCGCTCCACGAGCATGGCGAGCACCTTGTCATACACGCCCTCCTCGACGATGAGGCGCGAGGTCGCGGTGCACCGCTGGCCCGCCGTCCCGAAGGCGCCCCAGAGCGCTCCGTCGACCGCGAGGTCGAGGTTCGCGTCGTTCAGGATGATCTGCGGGTTCTTCCCCCCGAGCTCGAGCTCCACGTTCTTCAGGAGCTGCGCGGCCCGCACGTACACGTCGCGCCCCGCGGTCGAGCCGCCGGTGAACGAGACCGCCTTGACCCCGGGGTTCTCCGCGATCTCGCGGCCCACGGTCGACCCGGGGCCCGTGACCATGTTGAGCACGCCCCCCGGCACGCCGGCCTCGTCGAGGGCCTCCACGAGCCGTGCGGCGCAAAGCGGCGTGATCGACGCGGGCTTGAAGACGATCGTGCACCCCGAGATGAGGGCCGCCCCGATCTTCCACGCGGGGATGGCCACGGGAAAGTTCCAGGGCGTGATGCAGCCGACGACGCCGATCGGCCGCCTGAACGTCATGGCGATCTTGTTCGGGTGCTCGCAGGGCGTGGTCTCCCCGAGCAGGCGCCGCCCCTCGCCCGCGATGTACTCGAAGAAGTCGATGGCCTCCTGCACGTCGCCGTTGCCCTCCTTGAGGGACTTGCCCATCTCCTCGGACACGAGGTGGCCGAGCTCCGCCTTGCGCGCGCGCAGGACCTGCGCGGCCCGGAGCAGGATCTCGCCCCGCTTGGGGGCGGGAAGGTGGCTCCAGGCCTCGAAGGCCCCCTCGGCCGCGGCGATCGCCTTCAGCGTGTCGTCCCGCGTGCCGTTCGGGAAGGTGGCCACGAGCCGACCGGTGGCCGGCGCGCGGCTCTCGATGCGATCCGCCGATGTCGAGTCCACCCACTTCCCGCCGATGAACTGCCCGTAGGCGGGCGCGCCCCCCTTCTGCCCCTTCGACGCTTTCTGCTCCGTTGCTCCGACGACCATGGGATCCGCTCCGCCCTGTGCTTCCAGCGCGCCTCCGTGCGGCGCCCCGGAAGATGTGGTTTCGCCAGGCGGGGCCGGGCCAATAAACGTTGCTTTGGCTCCGCGCGATCACGGGAAGACGGCAAGCATCACGTACTGCGTCGCCAGCGACGCCACGGCGGCGATCCAGAGCGTGATCACGAGGTGCGTGGCAACCCCGTACCGGTGGCCGCCGTCCGCGGACTTGGCCACGAGGCCCGTGAGGACGCCGTGCGCGACGATGATGGCGAGGATGAGGAGGTTCATCGCGACGAGGTCGACAGGACCCTGCTGGAGGATGGCGAGGAACGAGTATCCGGGGACGTCCGGGACGCCCTCGAAGAGGCGCGAGAAGCCGCGGACGAGGAACATCGACATGTAGAGGACCGCCACCATAACGGCCCCGAGCCCGTACATCGCGCCCACAATGCGCCCGGCCTCCTGGTAGCGCAGGCGGCGCAGGGTGACCAGCGCGAGGAAGTTGTCGGAGATCACCTTCGCGATCTTCCTCGGGTTGCCCCCGGTGCGCGTCCCGTCCTCGAACATCTCCGAGAACTTGGCGATCAGGTCGGAGCCGGTCTCCGCGCCGAAGTACTCCCACGCGGCCTTCCGGTCGATCCGCGTTGCCGTGCGCTTGTAGAGCGACTCGATGTTGGCCGTCAGCCGCCCGAACTTGTGCTGCGAGAGCTTGCGCAGCGAGTCGATCCCCGTCCGCCCCGTGGCCTCCGCGGAGGCCCCGAGGGACCGCATGAACGCCGGGTACATCTCGTCCCGGTTTCGCACGGCGAGCTCGGCCCGGTAGAGCTCGAGGCCGGGGTAGAGCATCCCCGAGAGGGAGACCGCGAGGAAGAACTCCAGCGTGGGGAACGTGTCGAGCAGGAAGAACGCCGAGAGGAGGAAGAGGCCCGCCGAGATGGCGATCCCGACGAAGAACGCCCGGTCGATGCGGCGCTGGGTGGCGGTCTTCAGCTTGCCGTCGTACCACAGCTGCTCGTCGGGGAGGTTGAGCTTGACCGCGAGGTAGAAGAAGACCTCGACGGCGATGAAGATCGCGAACCCCGCGAAGAGCAGGCTCCCGGACCCGAGCGACGTGAAGAGCGGCGCCATGAAGATGAACGTGAGCATGAAGGCGGTCGAGATGAGCAGCGCCTCGTAGAGCTCGACCATGGTTAGCAGGTTTCGCAGCGCCTGGTTGTACTTGTTCGAGTACAGCTCGAGCGAGACCTTCTGCTCGACGGCGAAGAACTCCTCGGCGGTCTCGCCGGCCTCCACCGCGTGGGCGAGCCGGTAGAGGAAGTCCGACATGAGGTCGGAGGGGGTGCGCTCGGCGACGAGGCGGCTGGCGTGCGGGAGCGCGACGTTCCACTCGACGGTGAGCTTGTGGATCTTCTCCACCTCCTTCGAGAGCTCCCGGTAGTCCTTCATCTGCCCGAGGATGTCGCGCAGCGACTGGCGGGAGATGTCGTCGGTGGACATCGCGCCGATCCGGGTGACGAAGAGGTGCATGTCCTTGTCGATCGCCTTCCCCCGGCGCTCGTAGGCGAACACGGGGTAGGTCAGTGTGCCCAGCTGGACCCACGCGAACACGGCCATGAGGAGGATGAGCGTTACGCCGAAGAAGACCTCCGGGAAAAGGACGGGGAGCGCGACGAGGAAGGCGAGGGACAGCGCGAGGACGGGCAGGAACTGCCGCATCATGTACTCGGCGAAGGGCAGGGGGTAGTCGGCATAGGCGTTGTTGAACTTCTGGCGCCGCGTGAGGCGGACGTCACCGGGGACGGCGGCCGCGGTGACGGACGTTCGTGCTCCCCCCCGGCTCAGGCGGTCTGGAGGCGGCGCTGCCACCAGGCCTGGCGCTCCTCCGAGGGCATCGCCGACACCTTCCCCTTGTAGTAGTCGAAGAACACGGCGTTCACGCGGTCGTAGTCGACGACGTTCCGGTCGACCATCTCCTTGATGACGCGCGCGCGGAAGCGCAGCTCGTCGTAGATCATGCGCTTGTCCTTCAGCTTCATCCGGGGCGCGATCTTCTCCTCCAGGATGAACGAGTTGTTCATGCCCCGGAAGAAGTGCGTGTCCGTGTAGGGGTCCCACCGGAAGACGGAGCGCGTGAGCACGCCCCCGAGGTCCTTCGAGTACCGCAGGATCTCGTCGACGGAGGTGCACCGCCGGATGAGGCGGCCGCCCTCGTAGAGGATGGCCTGGAAGAACGCGATGTTCAGGTTGTCCATGAAGCGGATGGGCACGTTGATCGGGTCGCCCGTGAAGCGCTGGATCATCTGCTTCGTCGAGGGCGCGTGGAACGTCGACAGCACGCTGTGCCCCGTCTGCATGGCCTGGAACATCACGGACCCCTCGACGCCGCGGACCTCGCCCACGATGATGTAGTTGGGGCGCGACCGCAGGGCGGCGCGCAGGAGGTCGAACAGCTGGACGCGCGATTCGACCGGCCCCACGTCGCGCGAGACGAGCCTCTGCCAGACGGGCTGGGGCGCCACGACCTCGGGGGTGTCCTCCGCCGTGTACACCTTGTTCTCGTGGTTGATGAGCGTCAGCATGGAGTTCAGCGTCGTCGTCTTGCCGGAGGCGGTCTCGCCCGAGACGATGCAGTTCATCCCGTTCTCCAGGCAGAGCCACATGTACGCCGCGATCTCGGGCGACACCGTGCCCCACTGGCAGATCTGGACGACGGTGATCGGCTTCTCCGTGAACTTGCGGATGGTGAACGAGGGGCCGCGCTTCGAGACGTCCTCGCTGTACATGATGTTGATGCGCGAGCCGTCGGGCATCGAACCGTCGATGATGGGGCGCGCCTCGGAGACGGGCTTGCCGATGCGCTCGGACATGTTGCGAAGGTACTCGTCGAGGTGCTTCGAGTCGCGGAACTCCACGTTGGTCTGCATCATGCCGAAGATCTTGTGGACGACGTGGATCGGCGTGAGCCCGACGGAGTGGATGTCCTCGATGTAGGGGTCGCGCAGGATCCCCTCGAGGACGCCCTGCTCGACGAGGTCGCGGGTGAGGTAATACTTGATGACCCGGTCCTCCGCGGGGGTCACCTGCACGCGCTCGCCGGCGACCCCCCGGAAGATCGAGGACCGCTCGTCCTTCTCGCCGGGGCGGCGCGTGACGCGCTCGTAGAGCCGGAGCATCGTCTCCTCGAACTCCTGGACCGACTCGTGGGACGGCTCCTTGGGCGCCTCCCGCAGGATGAGGTCGAGGGCGCGGCGGTACTTCTCCTCGGTGGCCTCGTCCATGATGGGCTCGATGATTACGTACCGCAGGCCCGCCGCGGTCTCCGCCTCGCCCGGCACGCGGAACACGTGCACGAAGACGGGGTCGCCCACGGGGTAGATGATGTCCACGTGCTCGAAGTCGGCCATCCCGGAGGAGAGCGCCTGGTAGATGGAGGGGGTCTCGCCGAAGGCCTCCTCGAACCCCTGGATGTACAGGCGGATGTGGTCGAGGTCCGGGCGCTCGAACCCCTTGCCGTCCGCCGAGCGGCGCATGATCTCGGACATGCTGGAGAACGGCCGTTTCTTCTTGGCAGCCAGCGCGTCGCCCGCCACTTCCGCCCCCCCTCTCACGCCACCGTGGTGATGTCGATGATGAAGCCGATCTTCGGCTCGATGCGGAACCCGATCGAGTCGCCGACCGGCTCGAGCGACCCCCCGAACCGGTTCACGTTGAGCGCGCGCACGGTCGAGCCCTCGATGGTGCCCATGGAGATCGTGAGGTAGATGTCGGTGTCCGTGCGGAGGGGCGCGAGCGTGCGCTCGTCGATGTCGATGGGGTCGACCGAGAGCAGGACGGTGCGGTTGAGGCCCGCGAGCTTCTTGAAGAACGCGAGGGCCTGGATCGCCCGCTGGCCGCGCAGGTCGGCCTTCACGAGCGACGAGAAGGTGTCGACGATGGTGACCTCGCGCTCGTAGAGCTGCCGCGTGTCCATCAGCTTGTCCAGGAAGTGTTGGCGCGGGACGGCCTCGCCGATGAGCGGGAAGACGGGCACGTAGAGGAGGTCGCGGTTGAGCAGGTAGGGCGTGATGGGGTAGTCGAGGGACTTCATCTGCTCGATGAACCCCTTGGTCGTGAGCTCCGTGCTGATGTAGGTGACCGTCACGCCGTTCTTGAGGAACCCGTAGGTCAGCCGCTGGAGGATGGCGGATTTGCCCGCCCCGTACTTCCCCTCGAGGAGGCCGACGCCGCCCTTGGGGAACCCGGCCCCTAGGTTGCGGTGGAGCCCGTCCCGCTCGATCTCGAACCGGTACTGGTCGGCCACGCGCACCACCTCACCAGTAGAACTCGAGCGTGTCGGAGGCGTCGTGCCCCGCGACGACCTTCAGGAAGTGGTCGGAGGACGCCGTGAGGTTCAGCCCCTGCAGGGTGAAGACGACGGTGACGCCGGGCCCCCACGCGGTGACGTTGGGGGGGAGCGCCGACGCGTAGGAGGCGTTCGTGAACGTCTGGGCGTCCACGAGGACGATGGTCTCGTTGACGGAGAGCGAGCGCGTCCCGGTGTTCTTCACCCACAGCGTGAACTCCTCTGAGGTGGCGTTGTAGACGACGTTCGTCGGGTCGTTGAGGACGGTCACGCGGGACTCTAGGGAGGCGGCCGACTCGGCGCCGCTCCTCGTGACGGAGTCGGCCATGTCGGAGACGCTGACGAAGAAGACCCCCACGAGCGCGGCGCTGATGATGACGGAGCCGATGAAGAAGATCATCTCGGACGCCGCCTGTGCCGCCATGGGTCATACCACCTGCGCGTAGAAGGAGAAGCCACTGTCGGTGACCAGCTTGACCGTGGCGGCCGGGCCCTCCGGCGCCTGGACGGCGAGGCGCAAGACCTGGCCGGGCGCCCAGAGCGAGGTCCCGGCCACACCGTCCACCTGGCGGAGGGTGATGTTGGCCGTGCGCAGCGTCCCGTTCACGAGGACGTCCATCGTGTCGATGTGGATGACGGAGGACCCCGAGTTGGTCAGGTTGAGCTCGACGACCGTCCCGTTCGCGCTGGCGCTTTCGAGCGAGACCTGCGTGCCGGCGAGCTCGAGCGCGCGCTCGCGGGCGGCTTCCTCCGCCTCGCGCATCGCGTCGGAGGCCTGCTGGATCGAGCCCGCGAGGATGGAGAACGAGACCACGGCCCCGGCGAACAGGATCGCGGCAGCCGCTGCGACGGAGAACCCCATGGCGATCCACTCTCCCGCGCCCCGGCGGGGGGCGCGCGGCCCCTAGAGGGCGAAGAAGCCCTCTAGGCCGCTCCTAAGGCGCGAGACCTCCCGCCGGATTTCCTCGAGCTTGTCGCGGTCGAGGTCGCCGCCGCTGCGGATCCACTCGATGTACATCAGGGAGGCGATGTGGTCGTCGGTGGTAAGCCGCCACGAGGCCGACGGCTGGGGGGCCGAAGGCGCGCGCCCCGCGGCCGCTCCGCGTGCTCCCTTGGCGGGCCCCTTGAGCTCGCGCGCCTGCTCCTTGCCGTAGGCGATGACGATGTCGCCGGACTCGTCCTTGGCCCCGCTCGGCGCGGGCCCAGCCGCGCCGGCCGCCGCGGCGGCGGGTGGCTCCCCGGCCACGGCGCCCACGCCGCGGATGATCTCGAGCATGTCGCCCTTGATCTCCCCCGAGATCCAGCCGATCCGCTGGTAGAACGAGAGGACGGAGGGGATCTCGGAGCGGTTGACGCGCTCGAGCAGGTAGCGGATCCACTCCATGAGGGCGAGGTGGCAGGAGGCGTCCGCGCCGATGCGCACGAGCCGCGGGGGCCGCTGGGGGCGCGCCTCCCCCCCGGTCGCCTCGCCTTCCGCCAGGGCCGCCTCGGCCCCCTCGGCCGCCGCGGTGCCCTCCCCCGGAGCGGCGCCCGCGGCCTCCAGCTCCCCCCCGCCCGGGGCGAGCTCGGGGGTCGGCTCGAAGAGCGCGTCCAGGTCGGGGATCGCGCCCTGGTCGACCGCGATCGCCTGCTTCTCCTCCATCGCGGAGGTGTCGATGAACGGGTTGATCTGCGTGGAGATGAGGTCGTAGAGGCTCGTCAGCTCCCGCATGTCCCCCTCGATCTGCGCGATCGAGTCGCGGATGCGGGAGATGTCGTTGCGGATGTCGTCCGACGACCGGTCGAGGAGGTCCACGCGGCGCGACATGTCCGACAGGCGCTGCTCGACGCTGTCGAGCCGCTCGAGGCCGCCGGCCGCCTGCACGGAGGGCGCGGGCGCGGCCATCGCCATGTCGCCGCTCGGCGACGGGGGCGGCGGGGGGGCGGCCGTCGGCATCGGCTGGAAGGCCACCGGCGGTGGGGGGGCGGGCGGCGCCCGGCCCCGGGGGGGGGGGGGGGGGGGGCCGCGGCATGGGGGGGGTCGCCCCCGGGGGGGGGGGGGGGGGGGGCCCCCGGGCCGGTGGGGCGGGGGGGGGGCGCCTGGCCCCGCAGATCGGGCGGTGGGGGGGGCGCCGCGGCCGCGGTCACCACGGGCTCGCCCGTGTCGGTGACCTCCTCCTCGAACATCTCCGGGGGCGGCGGGGCCATCGCGTCCTCTGACGGCGGCCCGAGGCTGCCGTTCATCTCCTGCGGCGGCGCCTCCGAGAGGTCGCGGATGCCCCCGCCGGGCGGGGCCGACTGGCCCTCCTTCCCCTTCCGCTTGCCGAAGATCCCCATCGCTACCGGACTCCCGGAGGCCGGCGCCCGCGGGGCCTTCCCGCCGCGCCCGCCCCCGTTCGCTCTACAGGAGCGGGACTATGGTCTTTGCATCGTAGGACGACGGGGTCGCAAACGTCTTCGTCACCGCGGGGCCGGAGCACGGCAGGAACGCGATCTGGGTCGTCGTGCCCGGCAGCAGCCCCGAGGGGTTTGCCGTCGTCACGGGGATCCAGATCTCGAGGATGTTTCCGCTGTCCAGGAAGCACAGGTTGGACGCCGTGTCCCACCCGTTGCCTGCCGCCGCGGGGACTTCCGTCGCGTTGTAGAGCGAGGACCCCTGCACCGCCGCGCTGCCGGCCGTCGCGCACGGCCGCATCGTGTAGATGAACGAGGTCGTGGCGTCGATGTAGTTCAGCCGCATGTTGGACATGTTAATCCCCTGGGCCCCGCTGAAGATCGTCACATGGAAGACCAGCCACTGGAGGCCCGCGTTCGCCGTCGACACGCGGTCGCCGTAGAAGTTCAGGATCTTGATGGGGCCGGTCACCTCCTGCCGAGCCGCCTCCGAGGTGGCGATCGCCTGGTCCCGGAGGTTGAAGGAGGTCGAGATGATCACGGAAGCGGCAATCGCCGCCACGAGCACGAGCGCGATGAACACGATGAGCGTGCCGATCCCAATAGCACCCTTCGTGTTCCCCCGCAACCCTGGTTTCCATAGGAGTTTTGCCATATCCAGCCCCCGTCGATGCCCTGCAATATTCGGGCGTCAAATACAGGGAGGCGTATTTAACGATAATTGTTTTTCGCCCCGCTCGCTTTCGAAACCGAAGGGAGCCAGATTGCCCAAGAGGCGGCCGGAACCCACATGCCGTGGGACGTCCGTCCGGGGGGAGGTCAAAGTGACTTACGTTGGGTCAAAGCGCCGCCCTGGCCGCGTGACGGTCGGCCTGTGGAACGGGTACGACAAGCACGTCATGCGCGAGCCGCACCGGCGCGCCATATCGCGCGCGGGGGCGGTGGCAGCGGCCTTCGAGTGCAACCTCGCGCTCCTGGGGTTCCCGTTGCCCGAGGACGTGAAGACGCCCGAGGCGCTCGCGCGGTGGGCGGGCGAGCGGACGAGCATCGGGCAGGGCGCCGCCTACTTCGTCGAGATCGCGCGGGGGGGGCGTGTGGCGCTCTTCGGCTACCCCCATGGGGGTTTCCCCCCGCAGCTCGGGGCGCCGGTGGCGACGACCTCGAAGCCGCGGCCCGGCCGGGCGGCGGCGCTCGCCGACTTGGGCGCGCGCGTGCGGGGGGGCGAGTCGTTGCTCCTCGTGTTCGGGGTCGGCCCACACGGCCTGCCGGAGGCGGCCCGCGGCGCGTGCGAAGTGGACTTCGACGTGAGCGGGCGGGGGTACTCGCTCGAGACGGCCACGGCGCTCGGGGCGGTCACGGCAGCGATCTGGTACGCCACCAGAACAGCGAGCCCGGGATGAGCGTGCCGGCCGCCACGACCGCGACCGAGAACAGTACGTCATGGGTGACGGTCCACACGATCACCCCGATCCCCGGGACCATGGTGACGAGCGACAGGATCCACGCGTACTTCTGGATCCACAGCTTCCACTGGAGCGTGTCGGCCTCGCGCAGGCGGCGGGCGGCCCCCTTCTTCGGCTCGTGGAGGTCGACGAGGGAGTACGGGAGCGGGGGGAGGGGTTCCCGGCGCTCCGACTTCGCCGCCGACCCGGTCACGCGCACCCCTCACTTGCCCTCGACGAACACGACGACGAGGCCGTCGGGCCCGCGCGCCGAGAAGCAGCGAGCCCCCCAGTGGGTGGTGAGCGGCCCCGCGAGGACCGTCGCGCCGCGCGCGACCATGCGCCGGTGGAGCGCGGAGAGGTCGGGAGTCCGCAGGAAGAGCTGCGGACGGCCGTGCTCGACCTCGTACTTGAGCTCCTCGTAGGGGCCCTCCTCCCCGGCCGCGACGGTGATGGAGCCCCCGCCAAGGCGCAGCGAGCCCGCGTACTTCGGGTCGCCCCAGGAGGAGAGGCCCTCGAGGCCGACGGTGTCGCTCCAGAAGGACCAGGACGCCGCGAAGTCGGAGGTACCGAGGAATAGGTGGTCGAGTTCGACCCCGTGGCCTGGGGGCCGTGGGGCGCCCTTCCGGCCCTTCGCGGCCTTGGGCGCGCGGCGGCGGGGCGCCGCCCGCTTGCGGCGGCCCCGGGGCTCCTTCGCCATGGCAGGCCCAAATCCCCTGGGGCTATTTGGCTTGCCCCCCGCCCACGCCTTCCGTCGTCGTCGAACATCGGGAAGTCGAAGGGCGGCTGCGCCCGGCCACGTGCCGGTTGGCCATCCACCTCCGCGGCCCCGCGGCCCCGTGGTACAGTTCCGCGGCGTTGAAAGCCGTCGTTACCCGACGTGCTCGCGACACGTCGAGAGAGGCGATGTATGCCTCGACCGCCGGGTCGCGCCTCAGGAAGTCGGACAGGAATGTCGTATCGAGGCCCACCACGGCGATCACCGCGGTTGGAGTCCCTTCCTGAGCTTGCGGGAAGCGTCGTCACCCAGGTCCGCCAGGTTCCGGTCCGGGGATCCCTTCCTGAACCCCGCCAAGAGCAGGGCGGGGTCGCCTCTTCGCAGCGAGACCATCACGACTGGTACCACCCCGCCACCGGGGCAAAAACCTCCTCATCCAGGTCGTGGATTCCCTAGCCGCCCTCCACGCGCTGGCATTCCCAGCGCGCGAGGAAGTCCGACGGCTTGGGGGAGGCGGTTCGAGGTCCCGGCCGCAAGCCGGGCCCTACCCCTTGATCCGCTTCAGCCGGAACGTGTTCTCGCGCTCCATCTCCTCGAGCCGCAGGCGGATGAAGTCGGCCGCCGCCGTGAGGTCCGGGATCACCTTGAACTCGAGCGCGTTCACGCGCCGCTTCGTCTTCTCGATCTCGTCGAGCAGCTTCTTGATCGTCGTCTCGATCTCCGCCGCGCGCACGATGTCCTCCACGAGGTTCTCGTAGGCGCGCGCCGCCTCGTCGATCGTCGCGCGCGTCCCGACGACGCCGTACCCGCGCTCGAGGATTTTCTTCCGCACCTGCTCGCCCTCCACCTTGGGCACGACGACGCCCATCACGTTCTTCGACGCGATCTTCACGTGCGGGGTCGAGGAGACCGAGAACGCCGCCGACTTGACGGCGAGCGTCCCATCGATCGCGCCGGCGACCGCGATCGCCTCGTGGGCCACCTTGTAGTCCTCCACGATCTTCGCGCGGATCCCCTTCGCCTCGTTCAGCACCTTGAAGAACTCGATGATGAGCCCGTCGCGCTTCATCTTCAGCAGCTTGTAGCCGCTCTGCGAGAGCCGGATCTTCTTCTTCACCTCGAGGAGCTCCGAGCGGGTCGGCTTGATGTCCTGCGTCCCCGCCACGGTTCCTCCCCTCCTTGCTCGAGCCGGCCGGATCCGATCTTCACGCGGCGAGCTCAGGCGGCCGGCGCGGCCGCCGGCTGCGCCTGCTTCTTCGCCTGCGGGTGGTACTTGTCGATGAGCTTCCGGTCGATGCGCGTCAGGTGCTCCACGGGCAGCGTGCCCAGGATCTCCCAGAAGAGCTCTAGGGTCGACTGGATGTCGCGGTCCTCGTCGCGGCCCTGCCGCACGACGCGGTCCTCGAACACGTCCGCGAAGTCCAGGAACCCGCGGTCGCGCTCGGAGAGCGCGTCCTTCCCGACGATCGCCACGAGGCCGCGCAGGTCGCGCCCCTCCGCATAGGCCGCGTACACCTGGTCCGAGACGGCCTTGTGGTCCTCCCGCGTCTTGCCCTTGCCGATCCCGAGGTTCATGAGCCGGGAGAGCGACGGGAGTACGTTGATCGGCGGGTAGATGCCCTTCCGGTGCAACTCGCGCGAGATGACGATCTGCCCCTCCGTGATGTACCCCGTGAGGTCGGGGATGGGGTGCGTGATGTCGTCCCCCGGCATCGTCAGGATCGGGAACTGGGTCACCGAACCCTTCCGCCCCTTGATCACCCCCGCGCGCTCGTAGAGCATCGCCAGGTCCGTGTACATGTACCCGGGGAAACCCCGGCGGCCCGGCACCTCCTCGCGCGCGGCGCCGATCTGCCGCAGCGCCTCGCAGTAGTTCGTCATGTCCGTGAGGATGACGAGGACGTGCATCTCGTGCTTGTACGCAAGGTACTCGGCCGCCGTGAGCGCCAGGCGCGGCGTGATCAGCCGCTCGACCGCGGGGTCGTCCGCCAGGTTCAGGAAGACGACCGCCCGCTTGAGCGCCCCCGTCCTCTCGAAGTCCCGCATGAAGTACTGCGCCTCCTCATTGGTGATCCCCATGGCCGCGAACACGACGGCGAACTCCTCGGTGGAGCCCGGCACCTTCGCCTGCCGCGCGATCTGGAGCGCGATGTCGTTGTGCGGCAGCCCCGACCCCGAGAAGATCGGCAGCTTCTGCCCCCGCACGAGCGTGTTCATCCCGTCGATCGTGGAAATGCCGGTCTGGATGAACTCGTGGGGCGGCGCGCGCGCGTACGGGTTGATGGCAGCGCCCTGGATGTCTAGGCGCTCCTCCGGGACGATCTTGGGGCCCCCGTCGAGCGGCTCGCCGGCCCCCGAGAGGATGCGCCCGAGGATTTCGATCGACACAGGCAGCTTGATGGTCTCGCCCAGGAACTTGACTGTCGCGTCCATCGAGATCCCGGTAGTCCCCTCGAACACCTGCACGACGACCTTGTCGGCCGAAGTATCGAGCACCTGGCCGCGCTTGATCGAGCCGTCCCGCAGGCGGATGTTCACGAGCTCGTTGTAGCCCACGGGCTCGGTCTTCTCGAGGAAGACGAGCGGCCCCGAGATCTCAGTGATTGTCCGGTATTCGCGTTGCGTCATGCGGGCACCTCCATCTTCTGGAATTCCTGGTCCATCATCTTCTCGATCCGTTCCATCTCGCCGTCGAAGTTCTCTTCGAACTTGACCTTGGTGAATTCCGCCTTCGACTTGACGTTGGCCAGCGTGTTGAGCGGAGCGCCGCGGCCGAGCGCGTCCTTCGACTTGTCGGCATACGCCATCACGAACTTGAGCATCCGGTACTGCTTCTTCATCGAGCAGTAGGTGTCCACCGCGTGGTAGGCGTTCTGCTGCAGGAACGTCTCGCGGATGAGGCGCGCGACCTCGAGCGTGAGCTGCTGGTCCTCCGGGAGCGCGTCGGACCCCACGAGCTGCACGATCTCCTGGAGCTCCGCCTCGCGCTGGAGGATGTCCATGGCCCGGCCGCGGATCACGGGCCAGTCGGACGCCACGTTCTTCACGAACCAGGCGTCGAGCGTGGCGTTGTAGAGCGAGTAGGAGTTCAGCCAGTTGATCGCCGGGAAGTGCCGGCGCTGCGCGAGCTTGGCGTCGAGCGCCCAGAACACCTTCACGATGCGCAGCGTGTTCTGCGTGACGGGCTCCGAGAAGTCGCCGCCGGGCGGCGACACGGCGCCGATGACGGTGATCGACCCGGCCTGGTCGTTCGTCGTGACGACGCGGCCCGCGCGCTCGTAGAACTCCGACAGGCGGGCCGCGAGGTACGCGGGGTACCCCTCCTCGCCCGGCATCTCCTCCAGCCGCGAGGAGATCTCACGCATGGCCTCCGCCCATCGCGAGGTGGAGTCGGCCATCAGCGACACGTCGAACCCCTGGTCGCGGTAGTACTCCGCGATCGTGACCCCGGTGTACACGGAGGCCTCGCGCGCGGCGACCGGCATGTTCGAGGTGTTGGCGATGAGAACCGTGCGGTCCATGAGCTTGCCGCCCGTGCGCGGGTCCTTGAGCTCCGGGAACTCGGTCAGCACCTCCGTCATCTCGTTGCCGCGCTCGCCGCAGCCGATGTACACGACGATCGTCGCGTCCGACCACTTCGCGAGCTGCTGCTGGGTGACGGTCTTGCCCGACCCGAACGGGCCGGGGATGGCCGCCGTGCCGCCCTTCGCGACGGGGAAGAGCCCGTCGAGGATGCGCTGCCCCGTGAGCAGCGGGACGTCGGGCAGCTCCTTCTTCTTGATCGGCCGCGGCTTGCGGACCGGCCACTTGTGCATGAGGCGCAGCTCCGCGCCGCCCTCGAGCTTGCCGATCACGTCGTCGACGGTGTACGAGCCGGAGGCGAGCGACGCGAGCTTCCCCTCGAGGCCGGGGGGCACGAGGATCTTGTGCTCGATGTTCGCCGTCTCCTGGACGGTCCCGAGGACCGACCCCCCGTGGACGGCGTCGCCGGCCTTCGCGGTGGCCTTGAAGTCCCACTTCTTCGCGTGGTCGAGGCCGGGGGCCGACACGCCCCGGGCGATGAAGTCCCCCATCTTGTCCTTGAGCACGGCGAGCGGCCGCTGGATCCCGTCGTAGATGGACGAGAGCAGCCCGGGCCCGAGCTCCACCTGGAGCGCTTGCCCCGTCGCCTCGATCGGCTCGCCGGGGCGGATGCCGGAGGTGTCCTCGTAGACCTGGATGACGACCTTGTCGCCCTCCAGCCCGATCACCTCGCCCATGAGGCGCTGCTCGCCCACCTGGACGACGTCGTACATCCGGGGGCGGATGCCCTTGGCGGTCACTACAGGCCCGGAAATCCGGTACACCACACCCTTGTCTTCTCCCATGTCCTTGTCCTCCCGGCAGTTACGCTTCATGAAAGGGAATTACTTCCAGAGGTCGACCCCCACGGCCTGCTTGATCTTCTGGCGCAGGTCGGTGTCCTCGCGCGGCCCGATGGGGATGACGACGGGCCGCACGGCGTTCGAGAGCTCCTTGCGCATGGCGTCGGGGAAGCGCGCGAATTCGTCCCCGTGGAGCACGAGGATCCCGACGGGCGCCTCGGCCACGACCTCCCGCACGCGGCGCTCCATGTTCCTGGGGTCCTCCACCTCGAAGAGCCTTTTGACCCCCGCCAGCCGGAACCCGAGCGTGAAGTCGGGGTGGCCGATGACGCCCACCTCCATCTCCCTTGTCGCCCGGTCCATCCGCGCCATCGTTCCCCCTCCTAGAGCACTAGGTTGCGCGTGATGACGTCGTCGGGCAGCCCGGCGACCTTCCCGCGCGCGATCGTCCGGATGTTGTCGACCTCGATGCGCTTGGCGAAGATGTAGCCCATGATCGGCAGCACCGAGAGCGGGTAGGAGCCGGAGAAGGCGAACGCCTTCTCCGCCAGGCGCTTGTAGAGCGCGGTCTCCACGTCGCGCAGCGTGTCGCCGGGCCGCATCGCGGTGATGCGCTCGCGGATCGACTCCCAGTAGGAGAACTTCTCGAGCGCGCCGACGAGCTCTCCCCATGAGAGGGTGGCCAGGCGCGAGAGCTCGCCGCGCGTGACCTCGTAGCCGCCGGGGAGCATGTGCTCGAGGATGGCGCCCGGCTCCGCCTCGTCGCGCTTCAGGCGCAGGAGCGAGTCGAGGTTCTGGGTGTCGACCTCCATCCGCATGAGGCGGTTGAAGAGGGCGCTCGGGACGTCCGACCCGGGGGCTGCCTTGAGCAGGTCCTGGTAGTACATCCGGTCGAGCTTGTCCTCCACGAGGTGGAGCGGCTTCGAGCCGATGTCGGCGACGGCCTCGTGGTAGGGCGTCCCTTCGAGCGCAGCCACAGCCTCCTCGAGGTCGCCGACGGCCATCCGCCGGAATAGCTCGACCGGCAGCTGGCCCGCGGGGATGAGGGACTCCTCGATGGCGGTGGCGGGCGCCTTCGAGAGCTTGGCGCGCAGCACCGTCTTGATGTTCCCGACGTCGTACCGCCGGAGGTACGCGACGACCACGGTCCGCGCTCCCGCCTGCGAGATCCTGATCATCGTGCGGTAGGTGTTCGCGAGGTTGGCGTTCAGCGCGATCTCGATGAGGTCGATTCCGGTGTAGCGTGTCCCGAGCTCGTCGATCTCCCGCTTGTACTCGGACTCCTGGAGCAGCCGGGCGATCTCCGCGAGCGACATGTTGAGCATCTTGGGGTACGTCTCGCGCGGCAGCAGCTTCGCGCGCTTGGCTCGAACGCGGGCCGACGTGTAGGCGAAGTTCGTGCCTCCGCCGCCGCTCCCCGTCCGGCGCACCAGCTTGAGTCCCACGGCCGACCCCTCCCCGCGTCCCCGTCCGCTGCGCCTGCAGTCTCACCCGAAGAGCCGCGTATGGATGCCCTTCATCCACCGGTCGGAGAGGTCGGCCATCAGCGTATCGTACGTGAGGTCCACGCGGACCGTGCCGTCAGCGCTGGTGATCACGAGGCCCGCCCCGTGTTCGAGGGGGCCTGCGAACTTGAGCCCCGTCGCCATCTTGACGAAGAGCTCGTCCTTGGGCGCGGCGTGCACGAGGGCCCCTTCCTTCTCGTAGTGCGAGAGCAGCGCCTTCAGGACGGCCTCGTTGCGCTCGCGGGGCAGCGACAAGAGCCGCTCGCCCGCCGCGCGCATGACACGGTCCATGAGCTCGCGCTGCATCTGGAGCTCCTCGCGCTTGAGCTCGAGCTCCGTGAAGGCGGCCTCCTGCGTCTGGACCCGCAGGATCTCGCGCGCGGCGCGGTCCGTGGTCTTCCGCCGGTACTCCTCCACCTCCGCGCGCGCGGCGGCGGCCGCCTGCTCGCGGGCCTGGGCGGCCTCCTTGTCGAGGCGGCCGCGCTCCTCCTCGGCGCGCCGCCGGATCTCCTCAAGCACCTGCTCTAGCGCCACGACCTGCCTCCCTTCGGCTCCCCCGCTCCCGCGCCCCCCAGCGTCCTAGACCTAGATCTTGAGGTACAGCAGGATCGAGATGATCAGCCCGAAGATGACGATCGTCTCCGGCAGCACGGTCATCAGCAGACCCTTGCCGAACATCTGCTCGTTCTCGGCCGTGGCACCTACGGCGGCCGCGCCGATGTTCGATTCACCGGCGCCGGCACCAATGCCAGCCAGGCCCACCGCGAGCCCTGCGCCCACTGCAATCAATCCCGTTCCGATGTCCACCATTTTTGTTTCCTCCTTGTGTTTCCCCAGATGCTCCCATTTGACGTTGTGATCACCATTACGCGACGTACCGCGCCTGCTTGCCGAGCGGCGAGAACGCGCGCCCCCCGCCCTCGTAGAACTTGGTGAAGAACTCGACGTAGTGCAGGCGGAGCGCGTGCAGGCCGGGCCCGAGGATCCCGAGGAACACGCCGAGCAAGTGGCCGAGGACGCCGAGGGCCGCCCCCGCGATGAAGGCGACGGGGCCGCCGTCGGTGAAGGCCCACACGAGCGGCAGGTTCGCGGTGAGCGCGATGGCCACGCCCGCGAGCCCGACGGCGAGCAGGCGCGCGTAGGAGAGGATGTTCCCGAGCAGCGTCGGCAGCTCGATGGCGCCAAGCGCCCCCTCGCCCTTGATGAGCAGGACGACCCCGGCGACGAACACGCCGAGCCCGGCGAGGAAGACGGGGTCGCCGGTCGTGGCGCCCATGTCGCCGCCGGCAAACATGACGTTCACGAGCGAGCGCATCCAGAGGACGCCCCCGACCATCACCGTGATCCACGACCCCTTGGCGTAGAGCGCGTGCGAGAAGCCGTGCGCGCGCAGCTGGTTGCGGAACCCGAGGAGGAACCCGAGGAAGACGTGGGCGACCCCGATCCAGATGGTGAGCGAGAGCAGGAACGGCACGCTGTGGAGCCGCGAGATCGGGAAGTAGCCGTCGAAGTCGAAGAGACCGACGAGCGCGGGGGCGTAGATGTCATGGGCCCAGAACTTGAGCTGGCTCTCGCCCGTGCCGAACACCTCGAAGCCGAAGAACTCGCCGAAGACGAAGCCGAAGAGGAAGGAGACGAACCCGCCGAGGATGAGGAGCTTGCCGACGGACGCGAGCTCCTCGCTCCGGGGCCCGGCCGAGCCGCGCATGACGAGCCCGACCAGGAACACGAGGGCGCCGACGACGGAGAGCCCCACGAGGGCCGGGTCGCCGGCGGGGTTGGCCGCACCGACGCCGGCGATGTGGTACCCGAGGGCGGCCACCATGAGGAGGAGGCCGCCCCGGACCATCCCCCGGCCGACCCTCGGCCAGGTGGGCCCGCCGAACCGGCCGCCGGCGGCCATCATCCCCATCCCGATGACCGCGAGGCCGTACCCGATGTCGCCGAGCATCATGCCGAAGAAGACGGGGAAGACGAAGTAGAGGAGCATCGTGGGGTCGACTTCGTTGTACTTGGGCATGGACATCAGCCGGACGAGGAACTCCATCGAGCCTGCCGACTTGGGGTTGGATAGCGCGACGGGCGTCGGGGCGCTCGCGGCGGCCGCGGCGGCCGCGCCCCCGTGGCTCGCCTCCGCGTGGCCGCCCTTCCCGTGCGCCGCGGGGGGCTCGACCTGCGGGATGTCCTGCGAATCGAAATGGACGGCGGCCCCGAGCGACGCCTCGAGCGCCGCGCGGACCTCGCCGACGCGCGCCGTGGGGACGAAGCCCTCGAGCACGAACGTGTTGGGCGAGTGCGCGGCGCGCAGCGGCGTCTCGCACCGCTCGACCTCCATCTCGAGGAGTTCCGCAGCCGCCAGGATGAAGGGCGCGTGCTTGGCGCGCAGCGCGTCGAGCTCCTTCGCCTTCTCCTCGAGCCGCGGGAGGATCGTGCCGTCCAGCGTGCCTTGCGCCGCGCGGATCTCCTCGGCCGCCGTCCCCTGGCCATCCGCCGCGCGCACCTCCTGGAACCCCCTGTCGAGCAGGGCCTTCACCGCGGCGTCGCGGCTGGGGGTGTCCACGAAGATCGCGACGGCGCCCTCCGGGTCGGTCGGCCGGACGACGTCGACATGTCGGCAGACCCGCTCTAGGTCCTTCTCGAAGCCCGGCTGCACGTGCCCCGTGAACACCGCGAGCTCGCGGTAGCCGGACAGCAGGGCGAGCGGGAGCGGCAGGGTCTCGAACGCCTTCAGCGCCTCGATGCGCCCCCGGAGCTCGGCGGCCACGCCCTCCAGCTTGACCTTGTCGTCGGCGGCCCCCGTGATCGAGAGCTCCAGCGACACGACGAGCGCCTCGACCTTCGGCAGGACGTCGTCGGCGCGCGGCAGGGTCTCCGTCGGCGGCGCCCGCTCGAGCTGGAGCGCCGTCTTGAACGAGCGCAGCTTGATGAGCAGCGTCGACGCGCGCTCGGCGCCCTCGAGCGGCTTGCCGAGCTTGTACATCGTCTCGCCCTCGGGCGGCTGGAAGTCCTGGATGTGGAGGGCGCGGGCGTCGTAGAGCACCTCGATCGCCTGCCGCTGGAGCCGGAGGTGGCCCGCGATGAGTACGCGGCTCATCGGCGCAGGGAACAGCAAGGGCAGCCCTCCGTCCGCGGTTCGCGATTCACGTCTCACCGGAAGCCGGCGTTGGCGGCGCGCTCGAACTCGCCCACGAGGTAGTCGGCGACGTCCTTCACGCGCGCCTCGGCCTGGTCCCGCTTCCGGCGGACGCGGACGCGCCCCTGCGCGAGCTTCTCCGCCTTCTCCGCGTCGATCCGCTCGCGCGCCTTGGCCACCTGCTCGGCCGCGTCCTTGTCGGCGGCCGCGTGCCCCTCCTTGCGGATGCGCTCCGCCTCCGCCTCGCCGGCCGCAACGGCCTGCTGCTTGCGGCCGCGCGCCTCCTCGACCTGAGCGGCGGCCTCAGCCTCCGCTTCCTTGATGGCCTGGAGCAGTGCCGCCTTGTCCAAGGTCACCGCTCCCCTTAAGTTAGCGCTGGTTCGCCTGGTTGAGGCGCCCGGACGCCCCGGGCAATCGGATCATCCAATTTAAACTAGCGGGGGGCCAGGAGGCGCGAAAGTCGGCGCGAAACCGACGGCCCTTTTGCGTCCCGCCGGACGCGCGCGGCACCGCCCGATGCCCACGGACCCGGGCCGAGGACGCGGCGCCCCGGGAGCGCGCGGGAACCCGCCCGGCGGTCCCCTGCAACGCGCTCCTCCTCGAGCCGCGAGCGCGAGGAATTCGACGCCGCACATGGCTCGCGGACGGACGCGCCCGCCGGCCCCAAACAAAGGTTAAATAGACTCGCCATGTTTTCGAGCCGTCCAGCCAGACCCTCTGGATCGTCCCTCCAGAAGGCCAAGCCGGCGGACGAGAAACGCGCGACCTTTCCCGGCGCCCCGTGCCGGAGGACGCACGCCCCGGAGGCCCCCGACCGCCCATGTCCATCCCGGCATCCCAGGGCGACATGGCCGGCCAAGAGTTCCGCGACCACCTCGAGCGGGGGCTCGAAGGGGGATCGGAGGGCAGCGGCGACTTCCTCAGGAAGCGCCAGCCGTCGGGCTCCATCGCGATCTTCTGGATCATCGTCGGCCTCGTCGTCTGCTCGATGCTCTTCCTCGCGCTCTTCACCGTGGGGCTCTGGTACCAGAACGACTGGCTCAAGGACCCGTCCCTCGGGGGCCCGACCGCCCCCACGCAGCAGATGCTCTCCTTCTGGATGGGGATGTTCTTCGTGGACCTCGCGCTCATCATCGACCTCTACCGGAAGCACTTCGTGGAGGACGTGATGATCACGCGCCGGCGCCGCCCGAAGTACATCCCCGGCGAGGACGTGACCAAGAACTGGGACAGCCAGTGGAACACGCCGAAGGCCAACCGCGTGGGCTGGTACTCGGAGCGCCAAAGGATCCGGCCCACGCTCAAGCGGCGCGACTGACGCAAGCAAACGGAGGTCGCACGACATGCCCGCTGGGTCTTCCGCCCAAGAGAAAGACCGCCGGCTCAAGGAAGTGCGCGTGTCCCGCGAGCAGATCATCGCAGCGCGGCGGAACATCATCAAGAAGGGGGTCTACCTCGCCGGGGCGGGGTCGCTCGCCGCCACCACGGCGGGGTCGCTCGCGGCGTTCATCCCGCCGTACGTGAACCCGTTCACGGACGGCACCTACCAGGTCGTGTGGGCGACGAGCGAGGCGCGCTCGGCGTGGGCCAACAACAAGGAAGGCAGCGACATGCGGGCCTCCGACTTCACGGCCCCCGGGCTCGGCGGGCAGGGCCAGATCCCGGCGCTGGCGATGAACGTGCTCGTCCTCTACCTCGACCCCGCGAGCATCGACCCCTCGATGGCGGGCCTCATCGACTTCGGCGGAGGGAAGTTCGCGGCCTTCAACGCGAAGTGCAAGCACCTCGGGTGCACGGCCCTCTGGCGCAGCCAGCAGGAGGCCGACGACCTCGTCCCCATCGACGTGCCCCACGACCTGCTCGTCTGCCCGTGCCACCTGGGGACGTACGACATCTACAACTCGGCCAAGGTGATCTTCGGGCCGCCGCCGGAGCCGCTCGACCAGCTCAAGATGTTCATCGAGGACGACCTCATCAAGGTCGAGTTCACGCGGTACAAGTACGCCAACGGCGTGACGGGCGGACAGGTGGAAGACAACCCCTTCTTCACGGGGTAGGCCGCGCGCGGGGAGGTTGACCAAGGTGCGGAAAACTCAGACGGGCGCGGCGTTGGCGGCCCTCGCCCTCCTCGCGCTGGTCGCCGTCGTTTCGGCGTCGCAGGCCGCATCCGCCGCGACCTGGACCGTGGAGATGCGCAACCTGGAGTTCCAGCCGAGGAACATCACGATCGTCGAGGGCGACACGATCGAATGGGTGAACGAGGACAGCTTCGGCCACGACGTCAACGCGACGCTGGCCGGCGCCGACTCGGGCGCGACGGCCGGAATCGCGCCGGGCGCCACGTACTCGTTCACCTTCACCGCCGTCGGCGACTTCCCCTACCAGTGCGACGCGCACGCGCCCCTCATGGTCGGGCGCATCACCGTGCTCGACGCCTCGCTCGTCCCCGCGGTGACCGTGGACCCGCCGCCCGCCACGCCGGTCCAGCCGGGGGCCGTGGTCACGCTCTCCGGGACCGCACAGGACGCCGCGGGCGTCACGGGCGTCCTCGTGTCGGTCGACGGGGGTGCGGCGCAGCCCGCGCAGCGTACCCAGGTAACCCCCGGGGACGACACGTCCGTGACCTGGACCTACAACCTCTCGACCGCCGCCCTCAACGCCGGCGAGCACACGGTCGCCGTCCACGCCACCAACCCCACGTACAGCTCGAGCCCGCTCACCGTCACCCTCACCATCGCCGGGCCCGCAGGTGGCCCCCCGCCGCCCGGCGGCAACCCGTTCGGCGAATCCTTCCTCTTCGAGGACATCATGACGAAGTACTTCTGGCTCATCACCGGCGTCACCGTGGTCCTGCTTGCGGTCGTGCTGCTCTTCATGTCCTACTCCGGCAAGCTGCAGAACTACTACATCGCGCTGCTCACCGCGCTCGACGAGCGCCACCGGCTGTTCGCCTACACCCGCCCCACCCGCGAGTTCATCTACACGATCCAGCGGCAGATGCCCCGCACCCACACCGAGCGCTACAACCTGAAGGTCATCTGGTACTGGTACCCGCTCTACTGCCTCGGCGGCCTCGCGTTCGCGTCGTTCATCATCCTCACGATCACCGGCATCATCCTCGGGTTCTACTACATCCCCGAGGGGACGGGCCCCAACGACGCGCTCCCCTCCGACGCCTACCACTCGATGGAGGTCATCATGACCCAGGTCACCTTCGGCTACATCTTCCGCGCGCTCCACCACTGGGGCGCGCACATGATGATCGCGACCGTGTTCCTCCACATGATGCGGGTCTACTTCGTCGGGGCCTACAAGAACCCCCGCGAGCTCAACTGGCTCCTCGGGGTCACCCTCCTGCTCATCACCCTGCTCTTCGGGTACACGGGGTACCTGCTGCCCTGGGACCAGCTGGCCTACTGGGCGGGCACGATCGGCCTGGGCATGTCCCAGTCGATCCCCGTCATCGGCGACCTCATCGGGAATATGCTCTTCGGCGGCCCCGAGCTCTCGGGGGCGACGATCATCCGAATGTATTACCTGCACGTGTTCGTGTTACCGCTCATCGGCGGCGCCCTCATGGTGCTGCACATGGGCATCGTCTGGATGCAGGGCGTCGCGGAGCCGCACTAGGGGAGCACGAGAGGGAGGTGAACCATGAGCCTGACTGACCTCACCGTCAAGTACCTCGAGTTCCGCGAGAAGGTCGAGCACCAGTATAGCAAGGCCCGGGTCAAGCACTGGGAAAAGATCGAGATGGTCCCGTTCATGCCCCACGAGGTGCTTCGGGACGCCATCATCATCTCCCTCATGATGGCGATCCTCTTCTTCCTCTCGGCGTTTGCCGCCCCCCCGCTCCACGAGTTCGGCAACAAGCTCGTCACGCCCGACAACCTGCTCCCGGACTGGTACCTCCTGTGGTCGTTCGGACTCCTCAAGATCTCGGACGTGGACATCGTCATCCTCGGCGTCCCGCTCGTCAAGGCGAAGACCTTCGGCGTGCTCCTCAACGGCGTGCTGGTCGGCCCGCTCTTCGCGGTGCCGTTCCTCGACCCGAAGGGCCGGGAGAAGCGGCCGATCGAGCAGCCGGGGCTTGCGGCCGCCGGCGTGGCGGGGCTCGTCCTCGTGTTCTTCCTGTCGATCTACTCGATCAACCAACTCATGCTGGAGTACTTCGACATCACCTCGGACATGCTCAAGGCGATGACGATCTGGGGGACGCTCATCTCGGGCGGCGTCACCTACGGCTCCCTGAAGTACATGCAGTCGCGAGGCGGCTACTCGTACGAACTCAACAAGTGCTACGGGTGCCACCGGTGCGCCGACATCTGCCCCGACCACAAGATCCGGGACTTCACGACGCTGAACCTCGTGTACAACACGTGGCAGGACAACAACGACGACTACGACACCTGCCTCTCCTGCGGCCTCTGCTGGCAGGTCTGCCCGCTCGAGGTGGACTACGAGTCGTTCCTGCTCAAGGCGCGCACGGACGGCGGGCGCGGGTACCCGGGCAAGCCGGCGTGCGAGGGGATCGTGCACGACGTGACGGACCTCGAGTCGATGCTCCCCATCCCTGAGCGGGAGTGGGACACGAGCAAGAAGGTCGGCTACTGGCCGGGCTGCCTGAAGCGCATCGAGTACTTCATGCGGATCAACGTGGACTACGGCGAGATCGAGGACGCGGCGGTCAAGCTGCTGCGCGAGGTGAAGCTGGACCCCGTCGTGCTCGACCTGAAGTGCGTGGGCCACGACCAGCTCTGGCAGGGGCACGTGGACGTCTTCAACCGCCTGAAGGACTACAACACGCGCGAGATCCTCCGGTCGGGCGTCGAGAAGATCGTGTGCACGTGCGCGGAGTGCCACCGGACGCTCGCGAAGGACTACCCGGAGCTCGCGGCCAAGGGGATCCAGGTCGAGTTCATCGCGCAGACGCTGGCGGGGAAGGACATCGACCTGAAGGTCGAGTCGCCCGACGGCAAGCCGCTCACCGTCACCTGGCACGACCCCTGCCGGCTGAACCGGCACATGGGGATCATCAACGAGCCGCGCGAGGTGCTCGGCCGCGTGCGGGGCGCGCGCGTCGTGGAGATGAAGGAGAACCGGGAGCTCGCGCCGTGCTGCGGGATCTCGTCGATGGTCAACTGCAACGACCAGACGAAGGCGCTGCGCGTCTCGCGGATGGAGCAGGCGAAGGAGGTCAAGGCGGACATCATGCTGACGGGCTGCACGAAGTGCCTGGCGCACTTCAACTGCCTGAAGCCGGAGAGCGACCGCTACAACTTCGAGGTCATGGACTACGCGGTGTTCCTGGCCAGGACCCTGCCGGGGGGCAAGATGCGGCCGGAGAAGAAGGCGGCGGCGGCAACTCCCTCGCCGGCGGCGAAGCCGTGAGATGGGGCGGGGAGGCGCGCGACCGTGGGGCGGAAGGGTCAGGAGGACGTGGCCGTCATCGGCGGCGGCATCGCCGGGATGAAGGCGGCGCTCCAGCTCGCGGCGCTCGGCCGCAAGGTCACGCTGATCGAGGCGGGCCCCTCCCTGGGGGGCAAGGCCGTGCGGGGGCTCTCGGACGACAAGTTCTCGAAGCGGGACGCCACGCTCGACAACATCTCCACGGTGATGATGGACGTCGAGTGGAACAAGTCCATCAAGACGATGACGCTGACGACGGTGACCGGCGTCGAGAGGGACGAGAAGACGAAGGGCTTCAAGCTGAAGCTGCTCACGAAGGCGCGGCACGTGTACGACGTCTGCACGGCGTGCCAGATGTGCGTGGACCCGTGCCCCGTCACGGTGCCGAACGAGTACTCGGAGGGCGTGGGGACGCGCAAGGCGGTGTTCCTGCCGAACTTCTACGCGTCGCCGCGCCTCTATGTGATCGACGAGAAGACGTGCCTCTGGTACCAGGACAAGTCCTGCCGGCGCTGCGAGGAGGTGTGCCCCGTCGACGCGATCCGTTTCGACGCGGACCAGAAGGACACGCCGGGCGAGGTCGCGGTCGACGCCGTCGTCCTGGCGCTCGGCGCGTCGACGGTGGGCCTGGAGGCCTTCCCGCAGTACGGCGCCGGCAGGCTCGCGGGCGTCATCTCGAACGCCCAGGCGATGCGCTACCTCGACCCCGCGGGGCCGACGGCCGGGAAGCTCGTGCTTGAGGGGGGCCGGCGCCCGCAGACCGTGGCCTTCGTGCAGGCGAGGGGGAAGGCCGCGTGGGGCGAGGTCGGCCCCGTCACCCTGCGGTGGGCGGCGGAAACGATCCGCGCGGCGGCGGCGGACAACCCTGCGGTCAAGGTGCACCTCTTCCATGACAAGGAGGCGGGGGCCTCCATGAAGGGGCAGCTCATCGGGCTGAACCGGCAGCTCGGCGTGGAGATGCACGACCAGGAGGTCACGCGCGTCGAGCAGAAGGGGGAGGGGAAGGTCTCCGTCAAGTGGGCGTCCGAGGGGGGCGAGCAGACCCTCGAGGTCGACCTGGCGGTCGTCTCGACGCCGACCGAGCCGCCGGCGGCCCTCAAGGAGCTCGCTGGGCAGTTCGGCATCAAGGTCGACGCGGCGGGCTACGCGGTCCCCGAGGGACGGGTGCAGGTGGCGGGCCCCGCGCGCCGCCCGATGACGCTCGACGAGGTCTTCGATGACGCGATGGCGACGGCGGGCCAGCTCGTGACGGCGTTCGCGAGGGCGTAAGGGGAGGCGAGGAACGGTGACGGACCCCAAGCAGGCGCCCCCCCGGGTCGGCGTGTTCTTCTGCCGGTGCGACGGCGCGGTCTCGGACTACGCCGACCTGGAGGCCGCCGCCGACCACATCAAGGGGGCCGACCCGAACGTCGTGCACGTGCGCGTCTTCAACAACCTCTGCAAGAAGGAGGACCCGGCGGCGCTCAAGGAGGACCTCGTCAAGTACGGGATCGAGCGGGTCGTCGTGGGGGCCTGCGCGTGCTGCTCGCTCGAGCACCACTGCTCGACCTGCCACCTGCAGCGCGACCGGTGCCGCGACAATGTGACCGACGGCGCGAGCGTCGAGCGGTCGCTCTACGAGTTCATCTCGATCCGGGAGCACGTCGCGTGGGTGCACAAGGACAGCAAGGAGGACGCGAACCTCGCCCTCAAGCGGATGACGGCGATGGCGGCGGCCAAGGCCTCGATGCTCGAGCCCTACGACAAGGTGAAGACGCCCTCGGCCAAGTCCGCGATGGTGGCGGGGGCGGGCCCCGGGAGCATCACGGCGGCCCTCACGCTGGCGGACCTCGGGTTCGACGTGCGCCTCTTCGACGCCGGCTTCGACATCGACGGGTGGGTGGACGGCGAGGCCGCGAAGACGATGGTCGTGAGCCAGGCGCAGATCTCGCTGAAGGACGCGGTGAAGCTCGTAAAGGGGCACCCGAAGGTGAAGATCTTCAACAGCGCGAAGGTGATCGGCGTCGAGGGGTCGGTGGGCAAGTACGAGGTCACCTTCGACCGGGACGGGTTCACGGGGGTGGTCACGGTCGGCGTCCTGCTCGTCGGCGACGACTCGAAGTCCGCGGGCGGCAAGGGGCGGGCCGAGACGTTCGCGACGCGCCTGCCGCCGCAGGACGGCTACTTCAAGATCAAGGCGGCCAAGGAGTTCGCGGACGCCGTGCTCCAGGGGTCGCTCGCGGCGTCGCAGGCGGGTTCGATCCTCGCGCAGGGCGGCGTGACCGTCCTCCCGTTCCTCGCGGAGATCGTGGACGAGAACTGCATCGGCTGCAAGCGGTGCGACGTGTGCCCGTTCGGGGCGATCGGGTTCAAGGACACGTACGTGGACCTCTCCATGTTCAGCGTGGAGAATTACTCGTTCAAGTCGCAGAAGGCCACCGTGGACCCGGCGCTGTGCACGGGGTGCGGGATGTGCGCGATGGAGTGCACGTGCCTCGCGATCGAGATGGTGAACCTGAGCGACGAGCAGATGTCGGCGATGGCGAAGGCGTACATGCGGACGCCGTGAGGGGGTGAGGAAAGTGGCGGACATGGTGCAGCGCGGCAAGCAGAACCCCCCCGGCCAGGGGGGTCCCCCGCCGAAGGCGGCGGAGGCGCTCAAGGAGGCGACGATCACGGAGGCGGTCGCCCAGAAGGGCGACATCGCGCAGCAGCGCGGCCCCTTCCAGCCGCGCGTGGCGGCGATCTGCTGCAACTGGTGCACGTGGTCGTCGCTCGACGAGGCGGGCGTGGGCCACCACAAGTTCCCACCGGAGGTGTCGGTCATCCGGACGCTCTGCAGCGCGCGGATCGAGCCGAGGAACGTGGTCAACCTCTTCCGCGAGGGGGTGGACGGCGTGTTCGTGGGCGCCTGCGCGAAGGGCAGCTGCCACTACCTCTCGGGCACGAACCTCGCGCAGAAGGAGCTCGGCCAGCTGATGGAGGTCATCTCCGCCCCCTCCTTCGGGTTCGGGGGCCGCCTGAAGATCGGGTTCTTCGTCGGCCGGGAGGGGGCGCTCTTCGCGCGGGCGCTGACGGAGTTCGTGAACGACGTGCGCGGGCGGGGCCCGTCGCCGCTGAACTCATCCCCGACCTACCGGGAGAAGCCCGTCGAGCCGCCGGAGCCGACCTTGGAGGCCGAGACGCGCGGGCCGCCGCGGGACGCGGTGGGGCGGCTCGTGGACCTCGAGGAGGTGTAGCGGTCGTGGCGCAGGCGAGCGCGCCGGCCCGCTACGAGGTGCCGGTGTCGAAGTACCGGAACTTCGTGCGGGCCGCGAAGATCTCGGCGGTCGTGTTTGTCGCGGTGGGGATCGAGTTCTTCATCACGCAGCAGTTCGTGCTCTCGGCGGTCATGATCGTGGCGGGGGTCGTCATCTCGCTATGGCCGGTGAAGGTCGATGTGGCGCCCGACCCGGAGCCGGCGGCCGGCAAGGAGCGCGGCCGGGGCGGCGCGCTCCACCCGCTCGAGGAGCTTTAGAGCGTCCCGAGCTTCGGCGGCCCCAACCTTGCCCGGATGACGAGCCAGGCAGCTCCGAGCGAGGCGCCGAGTACAAGCAGCAGCAGCGTCACCGGCGTGCTGTCGGGGGCGGCGGCGGAGAGCCCGTACCGGGTGAGTACCACGGAGCCGGGGTCCGTCTCGGCCCCCGCCTCGACCTCGACCTGCAGCGTCTTGGATGCGTACCCGGGGGCGGAGAGGACAACCGCGTACGCGCCGGGCGGCAGCGCGAGCGCGTAAGGGCCCGTGACGAGCGCGGACTCGTTTGCACCCTCGACCCAAACCGTGACCCCCGGGACGTCCGAGCCGCGCGCGTCGACGACATGCAGGAGCAGGACGCCGTAGAGGGCGATCCGGAAGGAGACGGAGTAGGGCCCAGAGGTCAGGCCGGCCTCGTCCGTGCCGGTCAGGCGGAACACGTGGAGGCCCTCGCCGCCCTCGAACGCATAGGCGGTCGTGTCCGGGCTGTCGACTAGCAGGGTCCAGGGACTACCGGATGACTGCGTCTGCAGAACCCACCGGACGATACCGCTGCCGTTGTTGTCCGTCCCGAACCAGGTGAGGTTCACGCGAGGCTCCGAGTAGATGGGCAGGAGCGTGTCGAAGCCGACCTGCGGCTCGGCCGAATCGATGCGGAGGAGCACGCTCCGCGTGGCCTCCCGGTTCCCGGCCCGGTCGACCGCGTAGTACTCGACCGTGGTCGCGCCTTGCGTGCCCACCGAGAGGGTTGTGCTCGCCAACCCCGCGGCCCCGTCCACGGAGCGCCAGCCGGCGGCGTCCGTCGACGTGCGCCACCACAAGGTGAGGAAGCCCCCGCCGCGGTCCGTGGCGTTGAGCGTCACGGCGACGGCGCCGATGAACCACCCGTTCTCCCCAGCGGGGCCCACGACCGTGGCCGTGGTCGCGGGCGCGGAGTTGTCGATATAGACCACGACGTCCGCGTTGGCCTCGACCGCCTGGACGGTGGTGCCGACGACCCCGGGCGGCAGCGTCGCGACGAACGTGTGGGGCGTGTGGACGAGCGGCGGGGACGACCCGAACACGGTGCGCTCGAGCACCTCGAGGACGGGCGTCCAACCCGTCGCGTCGGTGGAGGCGGTGGCGAGAATGGCACCTCCGGCGCCGTCGACGCTCACCGCGGCGGACGCGCCGGGCGAGCCGTCCTCGACGACCACCTGCACGCGCACCTTCCACGCGACGTCCACCTGCGCGCCGCCTTGGGCGCGGGGCGCCGACCCGAACGTCGCGTTGAGGAGGTAGGCGTACGTCTGCTCGAGGGCGAGGACGCCACCGAACGAGGAGTCGCTCGATAGGTCCTCCACGCGCAGCGTCACGCGGTCGCGCACGAGCAGCGCGTCGCCGGGCGAGTTCAGGAAGCGGATGCGCGCCATCTCGGCGTCCGACGAGCCGCGGAGGACGACGTGGGAGACCGTGTTGCCGTCGAACGTGGAATTGAGGACGGAGAGGCCGGCGACATCGGTGGCCGTGAGGCCGAAGCCCCCGCTGCCCTCGACGGTGCACCCCGAAATGGTGGCGTCGCCGACGCCGACGAGCTCGATGCCGTACCCCCCCGCCCGGTCGACGCGGCAGCCTGTCAAGGTCAGCGTTCCGGCGTTCGCGACCCGCAGCCCTGGCCCCGCGTTCAGGGTCGCGGTGTAGCCGAGTACCTCCGCCGACACGGCGTTCGTGACTGCGAGCGCGAACTGGGCGTTGCCCGTGAGCAGCGCCCCGTCGATGCGCAGCGTGGTCCCGTCGATGACCACCCCCCCCTGGGCGTTTCCCGATGCGACGAGCCCGGTCAGGTTGGCCGCACGCAGCCCGGCCAGGCGCAGCCCCACGCCCCGGTTGTCGTGCACCTGGATGGAGGCGCCGGAAGGGAGCGAGCCGCCCGCCACGACGATCCCGTCCGCACCGGTGTCCCGCGCGGTGAGGTTGGAGGCTACGAGGTCGGCTCCCGAGACCAAGAGGCCGTTCTCGTTGTCGAAGAATAGGGAGTCTGCAAAGGAGGCGGATCCGCCGGTGACGATGAGCGGGGTATGGAACCCCGTGAACATCGTCCCGGACACCACGAGGGTCGGCGTGGCCGCCGTCACGCGCGACCGTCCGTCGTCCCGGCCGGCGCCGGTGAGTTGCGAGTTGAGGAGCGTGACGGTGCACCCCGACCCAAATGTGATGGCATAGGCCGCCGAGCGGTTCACGGCGTCGACGGTGAGCCCATCGAAGTACGCGGTCGCCCCTGCCCCGAACGACCAGACGTTCCAGGCGGCGGGGCGGGGCGAGATGGGTGTCGAGTCGGGGCGCAGCGTCGCGCGCTCGGCGCGGAAGGTGGCCCCGGGGGCGACCGTGAGGTCGCCCGGAAGGCGTGCGGTGCCGTCGGTGAAGGACGCGGACACGACGACGGTCCACGAAAGGCGGATGCCGGCGCCCGCTGCGATGCCGTCCCAGCCGTTTCCGGAGATGTTGCCGTCGGTGAGCGTGGTGCCCGCGGCGTCGACGAGGAGGCCGTTCCTCCCGTTGGACCGGAGCGTCAGGTTCAGAAGCGACGTCCCAGTGGATCCCGAGTCAATGTGGAGGCCTTCCCCTCCGTTTGCGGCCGCCTCGATGTGGCTCAGCATCACGTTGCGGGTGGAGAGGACCTGGAGGCCGTTTCCGTTGCCCCGCAGGGTCAAGCGCGATAGCTGCACGGCCCCGGAATCCCCGAGAAGGACGAGCCCTGCCGCGCCCGACATCGAGAACGAGCTGTCCGAGATGGTGATGTCCGTGCAAGCCGCGAAGATGGCCCCGGCCGCCCCGGCGCGCGAAATGTTGAGCCCCATGGCCTGGACCCGCACGGCCGCCGAGACGGAGAGACCCACGTCGGCGGTCCGGTCCATGCGGACGTCCTCCATCCAGATATCCGTCCCCCTGTCGACCGTAAGGCCCGTCCCGTTCCATATCCCTGTGAGTTCCACGTTTCGCACGAAGACGTCGCTCGTTGACTCGAACTCGATCCCTCGCTGGCACCCGGAGGCCGTGAGGTTCACGACGAGCGCGCTGTCCGAATTCTGGATCCGCCCGAGGGAGGTACAATTCCCGCTGAACGACATGTTGCTGAGGGTGAAACCATACGAATAGCGGATCCACACCAGCTCGCCCGCCTCCATGCCGGGCGCCGAGGTGAACGAAGCACGCTCCAACAGCGAAGGGCCAAGGTCGTACGCGTCAATCCCCCGGTCCCGGTACTGCACCGTCGCGTTCAGCAGGAGGAACTGCTCCACGTTGCTTAGCGCAAGGCCGCTCCCCGTGCCGGTGACGGCCAACTCCATGAGGTTCACGAAACTGCAGTTGTAAAGGGACACTGCAACGCCCGTGACATTCAGCGAAAGCTCGACGATCTCCATGTCCCCCGATTCCAGCGCGAAGAGCCCCGTCTCGGCGTCCGCCGATGCCCTCGCGATCGCGAGGCTCTCCGAGGCGTCCACGAAGATGGCTACCCCGGGGCCCCGAGAGATGTCGACGTCAGAGATTTGGATTCCCAGCGACGATAGGACCGCCAACTGGGCTCCAGGTCCCGATGCGGTCAAATTCCAAACCCGGGAGAAGTTGGAATTGAACAATGAAAGGCCCCCGACGAGGCCTGTAGCCGTCACGTTGCTTACCGACACCCACGGCGAGTTCGAAACCGAGCCTAGCGTGGCAGGCAGGTCCGAGTCCACGCCGGAGATGTAGGCGTCTTGCGAGCCCTGGACCACGAAGAGCGTCGGTGCGGGTGACCCCGCCCCCGCGAGCCCCGCGTCGCCCCGCGTTTCCGTCACCCTGATGCGCTGGGACTGCCGGATCGCGACGAGCGCTCGGTCGGGCGGCCAACCGGTGCCGGGCGGGAAAACGCCGGCGCCTCCCGAGGTAATACCCCGCATGCTCGAGTTCAGCATGTTGGAGAACTCCACGCCGGTGCCGTGGCCGATGAAAGTGATGTCGTATATGTACGCGCCCGCGTCGTTGGCCCACACGACCCCGCGCCGGAAACCCTCAACCTTCAGCACATTGAGCCACAACATGGGGCTCGCCTGCACGTCGATTGCCGCAAAGTCCACGTCCGCAGGCACCCCCGTCGTGTTGAACGTCGAATTCCCGAGCGACCCGGCGACGCCGCTCCGCGCGCGGATCACGGCGAAGTCAGCCGACACAAGGGGCAGGCCTATGGGGCGGTTCACGAAGTGCGCGTGCTGGAAGTCTACTTGGATCCCCGTGAGGGCGAAGCCCGGGTAACCCGCCCAGCCCGCGTCGTTGATGTATGAATTGACGATGGTGAGGGTGCTCCCGGCGGCAAAGGTCGAGTAGGTTCCCGAACGGCTTGCAACCACGTGGCTGGCATCGTTGGGGGTTGATGGGTTCCCGTCAAAGTCCCTGATCACCACGTTCCCAGAGGGACCCACCCGGAACCCGTTGGGTACCGTGAGCGTCCCGCCGAGCCCGACATCGAAGGTGAGCGTCGTGTTGGTCATGGAGAAGTTGCCCGTGACGACGACGTGTCCGAGCCGCGCGACTTGGGGCGGTGGGGGAAACGGCAGGTAGGTGACGTTGAGGGTGCAGTTCTGGAGGACGAGGGTGCCCTGGATGATGACGTCCCCGTAGACGGTGATGTTGTCGCTCACGTTGGAGACAGTCTGGCCAGGCCCGATCACCCAGTCGCCGCTGATCGTGTAGTTGGCGGCGTGCGAAGGGGCGCCCATCAGCGAGAGCCCGGCCAGGGTGGCCAGGCAGAAGAGGGCGAGGCGCAGGCCCAAGCTCCTGCCGCTGCGCACATCCATTGTACGCCCTTGCCCCCGCAAACCGGCTGGCCGTGCGCCACCAGACGCTAAGAGCCTACCGGTTTCGGACGCCCGCGCCCGGCCAGGCGCGCGGCGGCCTCACCGCTTCCGGCGCCCGCGCTTCTTGCGCCCGCCCTCGGCCCGCGTCGCCTCCCGGATCGCCTTCTCGTGCTCCCGCATGCGGACGGCGAGCGCGACCTCCCCTCGCGAGCGCTCGAGCAGGGACCGCGCGACGTCCATCTTCTTCCGGATCGGCACGAGCGCGTCGGGCAGCGCGATCCCGGAGAGGGCCGCGTACGCGGCCTCCATCGCTTCGAGCTCGGCCTCGGCGTCCGCGATCCGCCCCTCGCGCATCGCGTCGACGAGTCGGCGCCGGAACTCGCCGATCGCGTCGGCGGCCCCCAGCAGGAACGCGGCGGGTGTGACGGCGATCTCCTCGTGCGTCGGGACGGCCGACCCCTCGACCCGCGCCAGCAGGATGTAGGCCTCCGCGAGCTCCTGGAGCGGCGTCTCGAGGAAGCCGGAGTCGTAGAGGTCGGGGTGCGCCTTGAGCGACCGGCGCAGCGTCCGGGAGTGGGCCGAGGCGAGCTCGAGCTGCTCGCGGGCGGCCGCGCGGGAGGCGCGCGACTTGCCCACCCCGCCGCGCAGCACGCGCGCGGCGGCCCGCTGGATCTCGCGCGCGTCGCGGAAGGCGCCCTCTCGCAGCTCGTCCTTCTCCTTGAGGACGGCCTCCGCGAGGGCCACGGCCTCCTCCAACGTGCGCCCCGGCCGTTTCGCCATCGTCCCCCGCGACAAACCTCCGGGTGCGTATTTATACCGGGCCCCCGCGATCGAGCGGGCGTGCCCGAGCACCTCGCGTACGACGCCGTCGTCGTGGGCGGCGGCCCCGTCGGCTGCTACACGGCCGCGCAGGTGGCCAAGCGCGGGCACCGCGTGCTCGTCGTCGAGGAGCACCACGAGGTCGGGCGGCCCATCCAGTGCGGCGGCTGCATCACGCCCCGCGTCTTCGACCTGCCCGACGCCGACATCCGCCGCTCGAAGGGCGTCGTCCTGAACACGCTGAAGGGCGCGAACGCGCGCGCGCCGGGCGGCGGGTGGCTCTCGTTCAAGGCGCCGGACACGCGCGCGTACGTCGTCAACCGGTCGTACTTCGACAAGGCGTTCGCGCGCCTGGCGATCAAGAACGGCGCGGAGATTGCGCTCGGCACGCGCGCGGAGGCCGCGATACGAGGGGCCGACGGGGTCGACCTGACGCTGCGGCGGGGGGAGGAGGAGCCCACCTCCGTGCGCGCGCGGCTCCTCATCGGGGCGGACGGGGTCCAGTCGCAGGTGGCGTGGTGGTTCGACCTCTCGCACCCGGAGAAGCTCGTCCCCTCGATCGAGCTCCACGTCGAGGGCCTGAGGCTCGACCCGGAGTCGGTGGAGCTCTTCGCGGGCCGCGACATCGCCCCCGGGTTCTTCGCGTGGATCATCCCGTACGACGCGTCGTCGGGGCTCGTCGGCCTCGGGATCGACGGCCGCAGGGGCGTGGCGCTCGACTACCTGAACCGGCTGCTTGCGGCGGACTGGTTCCGCGAGCGGTACGGGAGGGCGCAGGAACTCGAGTTCGTCCTCTCCGCGATCCCGTTCGGCACGCTCAAGCGCACCTACGGGGACCGCGTGATGATCGTGGGCGACGCGGCCGCGCAGGTCAAGCAGACCACGGGCGGCGGCCTCTACATGGGGCTCGCGTCGGCGGTGCACTGCGCGCAGACCGCGAGCGAGGCGCTGGACGCCGGCGACCTCTCCGCGGAGTTCCTCTCGTCGTACCAGGACGCGTGGACGGCCGCGATCGGGAAGGAGCTCAGGCACGCGCGGCTGCTGCACCGGTTGATGGGGGAGATGAGCGACAGGCAGCTCGACATCGCGGTGGAGGTCCTCAACGACCCGGCGCTCAAGGCGCTGATCGTCAAGCATGGGGACATCGACTACCCGTCGAAGCTCGCGCGCGTGGCGCTTCGCAAGAGCCCGCAGCTGCTGCGGCTCACGGGGCCGGCGGTGCGGGCGTTGATGTAGAGCCGACCGCCCATGGGGTCGCTACCCGGCGGGAGCACTCCCCATCACCTACGGAGCGCGGCGCTTCGCCACTCATATCCCGTAGGCCTCATCGTGGTGCGCCAGGCGCAACAGCCGGACGACCTGTCGCCTCTCGTCGGGCGCGAACAGGAGGACAAACGAGCCTCCGACATGGACGCGCCGTACGCCCTCGAGCGGCGCGCGCAGGGGCTTGTAGTGCATAGGGTTGCCGAGGATCTGTTCGACCTTCTTGTCGACGGCGCGCCTGAACCCCCTGTCGCGCCCGCAGAACTTGCGGTAGTCGCGCGCGAAGTCAGGCGACCACTCGAGTTCCCAGGCCATCCGGCTCACCGGAGGACCTCATTCAGGCTCTTGCCCCTCTTGAACGGCCCCTTGAGGACCCGCTTGACGTCCTCCACAAACTCCGGCCTGAAGGCCGGGTCCAGGATCTTCTCCTCGTACTCCTCCACGATGCGCTCGATGGCCTCGGACTTCCCCCTGAGTCCGTCGCGCGCCTTGACCACATTCACGACGCGGTTCGCGTGCTCCGAGAGCTCGACAACTGCCTTCGGCATTATTCCACGTTACTCCACATAATCCACCGCTATAAGAAGGCTCCCCCGTCGGAACCTGCCAAGGAACCGGGCATGCGGGTTGCCGCTGATTGGGTCCCCGAAGGGGTCCGGGAACCACCGACGCCGTCGGGGACGTCGAGTTTGAACCTCGTGGAGGCCGTTTGGCGCGAGCAAGCGCTAAGCATCGGCGGGCGTTTGGAGCCCGTCGCCAAACCGCCACAACGCCGCGCAGGGGGGGCCAATGATCGAAGCCGCTCAGCCTGCGACTCGGGTTTGAATCCCGGCGGGAGCATCTCCCCCGCTTTCCCAGCCGCGGCACCAACCCTCCCCCTCGTGGCGATTTTTTACAAGTTCTTATGCAGTAGTTCCGCAAATATCGGAATATCGTGCCGACCTACGCCGCAGCCGCGGCCCTTCTCTTTGGCGCCCGGGAGTTCACAGCGCGGGAGTTTGCGATCCGCACCGGGAACCCCCGCGCGGCGAAGCTGCTCTCCGAGCTCAAGCACCGCGGCCTCGTCGCCCGCACGGGCCGCGGGCGCTACAGGTGCCTCGGCCCGGACGAGCGGCCCGACCTCCGCGCGGCGGAGTGGGGGCGCGCGCGAGAAGTGCTCCTCGGGTCTGGCCTTCCCATGGCGTGGGACGGCGCTTCGGCGGTGGAGGCGTGGACGCGCGGCGGGTACGTGACCTCGCCCTCGGTGTTCACCCGGGAGTTCCATCTCGTGGTGCCCAAGGGTCGCCTCAAGGCATGGGAAGCGTATCTCCGACGGAACGGCCTTTCGACTGCTCCGCGCAAGCGAATCGGTGTCCGCGTCTACCTGCGGCCCGTGCCGCGGATGCCCAAGGTCGAGCGCGTGGGCGGCGAGCCGGTGATCAGCCGCGAGGAGACCCTGCGGATCGCGCGGGCTAGCCCGGGACGATTCGCTGGCGCCGAGGAGTCGTTCGACGATGGGGGCGGGTGAGCGCAGGTTGCTGGGCTCTCCACCAAATCGGGCCGCGTATCTTATCCGTCTCGGTTGGCCTCCTCCCTTCCACGATGGGTTCCCCGCCGCTTGTTTACCTGGCCCACCCGCTCCCCTCCTACAACACCCCCACCGAGGCCGCCGCCATCCTGGCCCTCGCCCGCGCCTTTCCCGCCGCGACCGTCCTCAACCCGCGCGACGTCTACACCTCCAACCAGGACTTCGTCGAGCGCTACCGCCAGGAGGTGGCGCGCTCCTCGGTCCTCGTCTTCTTCCCGTGGCGCGGCGCCATCGGCTACGGCGTCCACTGCGAGGTCGTCGCGGCCGACGATTCGGGATTGCCCACGTACATGCTGCACGACGGGCGGCTGTACGCGAAGTGGAGCCTCGATCTCCTTGGGGGGGGCAACGCGTACCGACGCTACGCGCGGGTAAGACCGATGGGCCGGCCGATCAGGCCGACCCAGTTGCTCACGCTCGCGCGTGCACGTCGGGTCCAAGCCATCCCCTCCGGGCCGCTTGGGCGGGTTGTCGAGAACCGGATCATCGAGTACCTCATCATCCTCTCCGAGGGGCGCCTCATCGTCTTCCGCCCTGAGTCCGACTTCGGGGGAACCGACCTCCAGGTATCGCGGAGGCACGGTAAGGCCGTCATCAAGCTGCAGGTGAAGGCGCGCACCGGCCACGACGAGCACGGCGACATCCACGTGCATGTCCACAGGTCGCAGATTCCGCCCGAGGACCCGAAGCACATCGTGTTTGCCGAGTACTTCCCGAAGACCGCCGAACTCGGCTCCTACCTGTGGACGGTTTCGTCCGAGGACTACCGGAGGGGCGCTTACGTGAGCGGCGGCTACTACAAGGCGAGCATGTCCCCTCGGCCGGACACGCGCGACCGCTGGTCCCGCTACCGGCACCCGCCGAAGGAAATCGCGCAGGTTGTGGAAGCGCTCCTCGATAGCGCAGCCCGTGTCGCTCGACGCACCCGGCCCGGGCGGCGGTGAGCGGGGGGCGGCGAAGGGGCCGAGGCCGTTGCCGTGGCGGCGCGGCCCCCGGCCGCGGGTAGACGAGGACCTTCCCGCCCTCCCACGCGCTGACCACATACCCCAATGTCACGAGCCGCGCCACGAACCGGCTCACGGTGGAGTCCGACCGGTTCACGCGCGCCGTGAGGTCGTGCAGGCCGTCCCCCGGCTCCCCTACGACCGCGTCGAGCACGGCCTTGTCCGTGTCGGAGATCCCGTACACCTCCTTGTCGAGCGGGCGGTCCGTCGTGAAGAACCGGGTCTTCGTCCCGTCGATCACGGCGCGCACGTACCAGCCCTTCTCGAGCATCCGCAGGTGGTGGCTCACCCCACCGTTCGTGAGCTGGGCGCGCCGCCGCAGCTCGGTGAAGTGGACGCCGGGCTCCGCGCGAATGACGTGTGGTGGCGCGGCGCGGACAACGGGGACGGGCAGCGGGCTGCGATGACGGCACCCGCCAAACAGGCGAACGCCACCAGAAAGCTTATCAATCATTTCTGCATCATAATGATGGTGTTTCAATGACAACCTTGACACTCCGCCTCCGCGGCGTGCAGGCCGAAATCGTCCGAAGGATGGTCGACGCGGGGCTCGCCGAAACCCAGAGCGAGGCCGTGCGGATCGCACTGCTGCAATTCGGCCGCGCCTCCGGCCTCATCGACGAGGCCGCGCTCTTCTCGTCGCTCCAGCGCGCGGCCGCCGAGAAGCCCACATCGGACAAGGACCTGCTAGAGGGAATCCGGAGGGCCAAGCGTGCGCGTGTTCCTCGACGCTAGCGTCCTCATCAGCGCTGTCGAACGGCCCGAGTCCAACTCCGCCACGGTCTTCCGCCACGTCCTCGCGGGTGCCGTTGAGGCGGTCGTCGATGAAGTCGTCCTCGTGGAGGTATCAGGGTACCTTCGTGAGCACCGCGGCCGTTCATTCGCGTGGCTCTACACGGAGCAAGTCCGCCGGGTCGCAACCGTCTTGGCGGCCGACCAATGCGCGGGCGAATTCGAGGCGGTGGAGGGTGCCCTCAAGACAGCCGACCGGCTCCACCTTGCCGCGACACGCGCCTCCAAGGCCCGGTACCTCGTCGCGTTCGACGACGACTTCACGCCCTACGACGAATACCTTACGCCGCGCCAGGCGGTTCAGAAACTTGGACTTCCACCTGCCCCGACCGAATGGTAGGCGGTAGGCTGGCGTCAGTCGGCGGGGTGGCTCCGCCCGCGGCCCGGTTCCCTGGCGGCGGGGGGGGTTCGGGCCATCGCGCGAAGGGGCCACCCAACGGATCGTGGGGTCGCCTCGCGGCTAATCGCCCTCGTCCGGCCACGGCCGCGCCAGCGGATCCAGGAGCTCGGCCCCCGGTCGCGGATACACGAGCACCTTGCCGCCTTCGCGCGTCGTGGTCACGTAGCCAAGCGTCACCAGCCGCGCCACGGACCGGCTCACGGTGGCGTCCGACCGGTTCACGCGCCCCTTGAGGTCGTGCTGGCCGATCCCCGGCTCCCCCACGACCGCGTCGAGCACTGCCTTGTCCGTATCGGAGATCCCGTACACCTCCTTGTCGAGCGCCCTGTCGGTCGTGAAGAAGCGCGTCCTCGTCCCGTCGATGACGACGCGCACGTACCCGCCCTTCTCGAGCATCCGCAGGTGGTGGCTCGCCGAGCCATTCGAGAGTTCGGCGCGCCGCCGCAGCTCGGCGAAATGGACGCCTGGCTCCTCGCGGATCACCTGGTAGAGCGTGCCGCGCACGAAGTGGTCGAGCAGCGAATCGCGCTTCAGGCGCGCGAAGACGGAGCCGCCGACGACGCCGAGGATCAGCCACCGGCCCGCCTGGGTGCCGGCGAGGGCCATCCCGATGGCGGCGGACCCAACGAGCGCGGGAAGCGGCCACGCCGGGACGGGGCTGCCGGGCGGGAGCGAGGCCGTGACCCGCGTCGAGAACGTCCGGGAGACGGTCGCGTTTGAAACGGTGACGTCGATGATGTGCTCGCCCGGCGGGAGCGTGACGCCCTCGAGGGCTGGCCCGTAGCCCACGAGGATGCCGTCGATGAACCACGAGACATTGAAGGCGGCGAGCGTGGAGTCGCCGTCCGTCGCGGTGAGGGACAGGACGCTGCCGCTTTCGACCGTCGTCGTCGCAAGGCCGTTGAGCACGAGGGTGAGGCTAGCCGGGAGGGGGAGTTGAGTCCCGTTGCCCGGCCCAGGTCCCGGTCCCCCGGGCGTGGACCCGTACGGCGGGGCCACGCCCCCCGTCCAGTAGGTCACGGAGATATTCGTGAAGAGCAGGCCCGAGGTTGCGGTGGCGTTGACACAGACCGAGAGCGTGAGGTCGAGGTCCACGAAGGGACCGGGGTTGCTCGAGTTGCCCGAATACGCAACGAGCCCGGACAGGTTGGCAAGGGCCCGGGATCCGACCCAGAGCGGCATCTCCGCGGCTTCGAAGCTTGCCAGGACGGTGGAGCCATGGAGGACCTCAATCCTCCCGTGGAATGCCGGGCGGTCGCCGTATAGGTCGGCATGCATCGCGAACGAGGTGATGTGGGCGTCGGCCGGAAGCGTGATGCTGACGAACCAGTCCGAGTAGCAGTCGGACGGGTCCACCCCGCTCCCGCGCCCGCCGGACTCCGTATAGGTGTGCGCGTTCGCGGCGGCAAGAGCCGAAGCACCGACCTCGACGAGCACGTACTCGCTTCCGTTGCCGGCCAAGTTCCCCGAGGGGTCTTGGGCGGAAAACCGGACGAGGGCCTGCCCCCACCAGTACGGGTTGGTGGCCTGGAGCTGGGCAACGCTCCCGCTGAATGAGATGCCGATCCCGGCCTCGCTGACATTGGCGAGCGCGAGGGCGCGAGCGCCCGCGATGACATCCCACGCCGCTGCGACGGTCGCCGAATAGTTCAGCAGGTCGCCTTCGGGGTCGGAAAAGTAGGGCGCAAGGTCGATCGAGGCCCCGGTCGCGGCAGCGGCCTGGAGCGTCAGGGGCGAACCGGGCAGGAGCGCCGGCAAGGAGGGTACCGGGTTGCGCAGCCAGTACGTGACGTTCAGGCGGTCAAACACAATGGTAAAGGGCCCAACCGCGGGGCAGAGGTCGAAGGCCACGTCAATCTGATTCCCGTGACCCGGCCGTGTGAGCTCGCGGTTGATGTCCACGTCGGAGACCCACACCTCGTACGGGATGCCGGGCAGCAGCGTCACATTGGCGGCCACGATGGCGGTGCCCGCTAGCGTCGCGTTCAGGCCCACGGAAGGCGCCAGGGACCCGACGAGGAGGGTCGCGTCGAAACGCGCGGAGGTGACGGTGGCGTTCCCGGGCAGCGAGAACGTGACGTTGGCGCCCACGCAGGAGGACGCCGCGACCGTCACGCTGGCCTGTCCACCCGAGAATTCGGTGAGTTCAAACGTCTCGTAGACATCTGCTGCCGCCGGTCCGGAAGGCGATAGAGGACCCACGGCGAGGATGATCGCTAGCAGCGCAGGCGCTGCCCACCTGGGCGGCCAGCCGCGGCGGTGCCGGGAAGGGAACATCACGGTTCGCGTCCTCGCGGTAGGGGTTTCAATCCGTGCCTAATAAGGCCAAGTTGGTGAGCCGTCGCAAAAGGCGTATGAAGGTTTGGGTTCGAGAGGGGTTTGGCGGCGACCCTGCCACGCGGGCGCTGGCCCCGCCGAACCAAGAACGCGACCCGCCCGGGGAGGGGGGACATCCGGGCGGGCCGCGCGGACCATCGCTTATGGGGCTCCTCGGCGCCGGCGCCTGGAGAGGGCCACGCCCGCCGCCAGCAGGCCGACCGCCAGCAGCGCGCCCACCAGCATCGCCGGGGGCACGAGCGGCGCGCTTTCGACCGGGAGCGCCGTCACCTGGGCCGCGTAGGTCTGCACGCTGCCGTTCGAGCTCTCGCGGGCCTCGACCGAATGGACGCCGGCGGTCAGCACGACGTCCGCGAGCACCTGCCCGCGGCCGGCGAACTTGCCGTCCACATACCACTCGACCTCAGCGCCGGCCGCCATCGGCCGGGGCGTCCGCAGCTCAAGGATGAGCTCCGTGCCGCTGTCGACCGCCGCCGTCACGACGCCGTTGATGGCGATCTGCGCCTCCACGCCTTCGCGCGGGGTGGCGTTCACCGACTTGCGGTACGTGTGCACGCCTGCGCTCGTGGTGGCGCGCGCCTCGATGGTGTGCTCGCCCTCACAGAGCGAGACGCCCTCGGCTACCTCGCCCTCTGCGAAGACCTCGCCGTCGACGAACCACGCGACCTGCGTGCCCGCGCCCTCGCCGCCCTCGGACTCGAGCGCTAGCGTAAGGCCCGTGTCGCTCTCGACGCGCCCGTCCGCCTCGCCCTCGATCGAGACCTCGGCGATGACCGGCGCCGGGGGTTGGGTCCCGTTCGCCGCGCCGCGCACGAAGGTCACGGTCACGTTCGACGCCGTGAGCCCCGAGAGGCCGCCCGTGGGGCAGACGTCGGCGGCCAGGTCGAGGTCGGCGAGGCCGAAGGCCGACGCCTGCGCGCGCAGCCTCTGGTTGATGGCGGTCGTGTTGAGCTCCACCTCGCGCGGAAGCTCGGACGCGTTCACGCCGGCGACGACCTCGCCCATCGCGAGGACATCCAGCGTGATGCCGAGCAGGCTAAGGCCCAGGCTCCCGTTCAGCGTCATCGCCGCTTCCGTGACGATGGCGTCGGCCGGGATCTGGAACCGCTCCACGAGGGAAGGCGAGCCGCAGCCGAGCACCACGACGGCCTCGGCGGCCGCGCGCGCCTCCGTCCACACCGTAGGCGCCGTGGGCGCCGCGGGGACGACGTGGACGGTCACGTTGTTAGAGAGGGCCACTTGCCCGCTCGCGTCGGCTGCCGCGAACCGGACGGTCGCCTCGCCCCATGCGCCCGCATCGGACGCCTGGATGTCGGCCAGGGCGCCGTCCAGGTGCACGGCCACGCCGGCCGCAGCAGCCGCGCCGCCGCCGCCCTCGACGACCGCCGAGTACCGGAGGTCCGCGCCGGCCTCCGCCTCGAAGTAGGCGGAGAGGTCGACTGCGGACCCGTTGGTCTCGCCCGCGACGACCACGATGTCGCCGATCGAGCCGTTGAATGTCGGGGCCGCGCTCATGTTGCCCCTGGTCGAGTATTCGACCGCGAGCCCGTTGAGGACGACGGACCACTGGGCCGCCGCCGCGCCCGTCACTCCCACGGGGACGTCCACGCCGCCCGACACCGCGGCTGCGGCGTCCAGGTAAGCCTGGATGGCCGCGGCCGGGAGGGCAACGCGCGTCTCCCCGAGCACCGTGACGGACGCGGTCGCGTCCTGCGAGCCGTCCGCCCCCACGTCGAACACGAGCGCCCCGCTCGATACCGCGGAGTCGCCCGCGACGCGCGCGTCTAGCGCAGCGCTTGCGACTACCGCGTCATGGGGCATGCGAAGCGCGAGGCTCGTGTCGGACTGCGCGCCCGCGCCGAATGCGATCGTTCTCGAGACCTGCCCGTCCGCGAAGGCGGTCAGCGTGGCGCTAGCCTCCGCGGCCGGCTCCGCGCCCCCGCCCGCGGCGGCGGCGAGGGGCGCTGCCGCTGCGAGCGCGAGGGCCAGGACGGCCCACATGGCGTTCCACTTCTGCTTGCGTGCGTGGTTTCCGTTGGACATCGTCTTCACCGCGCCTTGCGCGGGGGAGCCTTGGCGCCGTCGTTATAATGCGAAGTTGGTGAGTCCCCGCAAAACGCGTAAGAACCTTTGGGACGCGGAAGCGCGCGCGCCCGTTAGGGCGCTGGCGGCGCGGAAACGCGCGCGCTACGACCACGTGAGCGCGTACCCGCACGACGGGCAGGTGGCCGCGTAGTACGCCACCGGCTGGCCGCAGCTGGGGCAGGGCGCCGTCCCCGCGGCGCTGTAGGCCGGCTCCTGCGCAGGGGCTGGCGTGGCGGGCGCCTGCGGCGCGTACGGGTTCGGGTCGTAGGTCGCGTACTGCGCACCGTAGGGGGAGGAGCTCGCGGGCGGCGGGGGCTGCGAGTAGGGCTGCCCCGCGGCGCCGGCGTACTGCCCGGGGTATGGGGAATACGCGGTCCCCCCGTAGGGGCCCGGCCCCGCCGCGCCAGGCGCTCCCATGGGAGGCGTGGCGGGGGCCTTCCCCTTCCGGCGCACGGCCACCGCGACCCCGATGAGGACGAGCGCGATGACGGCGAGCACGATGTAGGGGAGCGCGTTGAAGCCGCCCGCGCCGCCCGCGCCGCCCCCGCCGGTCCCCGGGCCAGCGTTGGGGGAGAGCGTCGTGCGCACGCCGGCCGTGTTGAGGATGCTCCGCGCCGAGTCGATCGTCTCCTGCGACGCCGACCACGTGCGGGCCCGCGCCTCAGAGGTGCCCGAGGTGACCGCCCAAAGCGCGAGCTGGCCGTCCGCCTGGTCGCGCTGGCTCGCGTCGATCTCCGCCACGACGGTGGCCGCGTCACCCGTGACCGGCGTCCCCAGGACGTAGCTCGAGAACGCCGACCCCACGAGCCCCTCTTCGCTCTCCGACATCGCGCGGAAGCAGCCGGCCCCGCCCGACGGTATCGCGAACTCCATCGTCCGGCTCACCACGAGCACCTGGAGCTCCTCGTCGTCCTCGGGCGTGAGGCGCATCCCCGCCTGGACGCTCACGCGCGGCAGCCCGCCGATCGCGTCGAGCTCGGCGCAGGCCGACTCGCCGAACATGTAGCCGTTCCCGTTGCGCAGGTCGAACCCTTCCTCGCTGCCGAAATCGTTCTTCGGGTGGAGGCGGAGGCCGAGGTCCTCTACGCCGTCGAGCTCCTGGAGCGTGGCCACGCCGTCGTCCAGGATCGCAAGGGGCGTGGCGGTCACGTTCACCGCGTACGTCGCGTCCGTCCAGCCGACGGAGACATTGAGGACCATGTCGCCGGCCGCAGCGAAGACCTGCCGCACGACGAAGTACCACGTGTCGCCGCGGCTGTCCCACTCGCCCGCCTCCGGAGCGCCGACCACGGTGACCCACGCGAGCGCGAGGGGGTCGTAGTCGAACGTGATGTTCACCTCGATGAGCGTCCGGGGCTGCGCGTACACCACGAGGAAGTCGTCCTGGTCGAACACCACGTCGCCGGTCCCGCGGAACATGAGGCCCGCCGTGACCTCGTTAGCGTCGGCGGGCAGGCCGTTGGGCTCCGCCTCGTCGCGCCCCGCCCAGAAGACCGAGGAGTTGCTCGCGTAGCGGACCGAGAGCGTGTACTGGCCGTCCCCGTAGTCGGCGCTCACCGCCAGGTGAACCAGGCCGCCCGTCTCCACCTCGAAAAAGTAGTAGCTCGAGTACAGCCCCGCCAGGTCTTCGAGCTCCGTCGCGCCTTCGTAGACGAAGAGGCTCATCTCCGCGAGGTCGTCGACCTCCACCCACAGCCACCCCGGGCCCGCCACCGTGAACGCCCACCAGTCGACGTCGGCGTACTCGACCGGCGCGAATCCGCTCACCACCTCCTCGAGAGGAAGGTCGGTGGCGTTGCCGCGGCCGTGGTTGGGCTCGACCTCCGAGGTCCCCTCCACGAGCGAGAGGTCCGGGTTGACGGCGAACGAGAGCGTGTACGCCGTGTTCGGGTTATTCGTCGCGACGGCGATGTACAGCGTCTCCGAGCCCCCCACGACCAGGCGGTAGGCGTCGTGCGTCGAGCCGAAGTCCTCCAGCCCCGAAGGCACGGGCGCCCCGGCCCCGTCCTCAAAGGCGACGTAGGCGGAGCCTCCGGTCGTCATGATGTCCACCGTGAGCAGGCCGGCGCCGGTGAGGTTGAGGGCCCACCAGTCGTCGTTCGGGCTCTGGACCTGGCCCACGGCGGTCTCGTTGAGCAGCGCGACGCTCGCCTCCGAGGGGTCGTTGTTGGGCTCGGACTCGGAGGCCGCGGCCGCGGACGGCGCGAAGGCGAGCGCGGCCGCTGCCGCCACGAGCGCGGTCCAGAGGAGTGTGACACGGGGGGAGCCTTGGCCTTGCCTGCGGGCGGTCATCGCGGGAGGAAACGCCCCGGCCCCAATAAGGTTTGCATCGCACCCGAGGGGGGCAGGTGTACGACGTCCAGCGGGAGCAGCCGCGCACGCACGCGGGCAGTCGGGCTCCGGCGGCTTCATGGCCCCCCGCACCCTTTCACCCCCCGGTGGCTGTGGTGAAGGCGAAGGAGTTCCAAGTAGCCCCCGGGTCCAAGGTCGACCTGGACGACTACGACCCCGACGACACGCGGGGCCACAAGTCCGCGGACGAGGTCGCGGGCAAGCTGAACGAGAAGCTGGCGAACATCGCCCGGCTCCAGGAGCGACTTTACGCGGAGGGGCGGAGGGCGCTCCTCATCGTCCTCCAGGGGATGGACACGGCCGGGAAGGACGGGACGATCAAGTCCGTCCTGCGCGACGTGAACCCGCAGGGGGACATCACGACCTCGTTCAAGGTGCCCTCCAAGGAGGAGCTCGCACACGACTTCCTGTGGCGCGTGGAGGCCCGCGTGCCGCCGAGGGGGATGATCGGCGTGTTCAACCGCTCGCACTACGAGGACGTGGTCATCGTGCGCGTCCACGAGCTCGTGCCGAAGGACGTGTGGTCGAGGCGCTACGACGAGATCAACGACTTCGAGCGGAGGCTCGTAGAGTCCTATGTGACTTTCGTCAAGATCTTCCTGCACATCTCGAAGAAGGAGCAGAAGGAGCGGCTCGAGGACCGCCTGAAGGAGGAGGACAAGCACTGGAAGTTCAACCCGGACGACCTCAAGGAGCGCGCGCGGTGGAAGGACTACAAGGAGGCGTACGAGGACGCGCTCTCGAGGTGCTCGACGAAGTGGGCGCCGTGGCACATCGTGCCGGCGGACAAGAAGTGGTACCGGAACTTCGTGGTGGCGGACATCGTGGAGGAAGCGCTGCGCGAGATGGACCCGAAGTTCCCCCAGCCGTCGTTCGACCCGGCGGCGATCAAGGTCGAGTGACAGTCGGGCATCGCGGGGAGTGGGCGCGATGGCTGGCCTCGTGGGGATCCGCGGCGAGGACATGGAGCAGGTCGACGCGCTCAAGCGCGCGAAGCTCGAGTGGCCCCAGGGGCTCCCCTTCATCCGGCCCCACGTGCTCGCGCCCGTGGTCGTCCGGACAGATGGCGAGGACGGCTTCGTCCCCGCGCGGTTCGGGATGTCCAAGCGCTTCACGTCGTTCAACGCCCGCGACGACAAGCTGACGAGCAGCCGCCTGTGGAGGGGGATGTTCGGCAAGAGCCACGCGGTGGCGGCGCTCTCCTATGTCGTCGAGTGGGTGGAGGAGGGCGGGAAGAAGGCGCCCTACCTCATCGGCCGCAGGGACGGCGGGCTGCTGCTAACCCCCGCGCTCCTCGGGCCGTACCTGGACGACAAGTCGCAGCAGGGGTTTGCGATCTGCACGCGCGAGCCGAACCGGTTCTTCGCCCACTTCCACGGCCGGATGGTCGGTGTCCTCACCCCCCAGCTCGTTGACCGTTGGCTCGACCCGGCGGGGGCCACCCCGGACGAACTCCTGGCGTGCGTGCGCGCCCCCCGCGACGACGAGCTCGCTGCGTGGAGGGTCACGGAGGACATCACGAAGCGCAAGGAAGGGAACTGGGAGCCCGTGCGGGCCGCGCCCGAGCCACTCACCTACGCCGACCTGCCGAAACGTGGGCCGGCCAAGCAGAAGACGCTCTGAGCACCGCCGGCCGGCCTGTCTACGGCATCGGGCTACGCGGATGCAGGGCAAGCGCCGGGCGCCGGACGGTGGCCTGCGCCGCCGCGAAGCGTTTTTGCCATGGAGGGCCGCTCTCGGGCAGATCCCCGTGGGCACCGTCCGTTTCGAGATCGAGGTAACGCTCGGCGCGCCGCCCTCGGCGGTCGCGCCCTTCCTCATGGACCACGACAAGCTCCCGCGGTGGATCCCGGAGATCGTGTCGTCGAAAGCCGACGACGAGGGCGGCCCGCGTGTGGGGGCGAAGTACACGCAGGTCTGGAACTTCGGCGGGCGGGAGCAGACCCTGAACGGCGAGGTTACGCAGTGCGAGCCGCCCTCGCGGTACGCGTACCGGGCGACCGTCGGGAAGAACGTGTACTCCGGCCGCTTCGAGCTTGCCGAGGAACCCGAGGGCAAGACGAAGCTGAAGTACGCGGAGGAGTCGCAGGTCGTGGGGCTGGCGGGCCTTCTCCTGCCGCTCATGAAGGGCGCCATCAGGCGCCGGACCGCCGCCTCGCTCGACCGGCTGCGGTCGCTCGTCGAGGCCTGAGGGGCACGCGAGGGGCGCCGGGCTACCCCACCGGTTCGCGCGGCTGCCCGGGCGACACGGGCGTCGGGAACGGCGAGCTCCCCGTGTCGGCGGGGGCCTCGGGGGGCGCGGCAGGCACCGCTGGCGCCGCCGGCGGTTCCGCCGGGGCCTTGGGCTCCACCGGCGCCGGGGGGGGCGGAGGCGCGGCCACCGGGGGCGTGCCGGCCACCGGCGCCGCGGCCGGCGCATGCGACAGCGGTACGTCGTCGACGGGCGGGCGCCGCCGGCCGAGGAGGAACGCGAGCGCGACCCCGCCGGCCACGCCGGCCACCGCCATGGCCATCGAGGCCAACGCCAGGCCGCGCTGGGCGTCCGCGTCCACGCGGGCCGCCGCCGCCGAGGCGTTGGCGGCCGCCAACTGCTCCCCCTGCTGGCTGAGCTGCGCGTTGGCCTGCGCCAGTTCCTCGCCCGTCGTCGCCTCCGCCGCGCGCGACGCGTCGAGCGCCTGCCGCGTGGCCGCCAGGTCCTGGTTGGCCTGGTTGAGCTGGTTGGTGAGAGAGGTTTGGCGGTCAATGCCGACGATGGTCAGGTTCGCCTGCGCCTCGTTCATCACCGAGTCGCGCACAACGACCGTGTACACGTTCGTCCCGATGGGCACGAGGACCACCGCCGAGAACGTGCCGTCCGACTCGACGTGGACCTCCTCGCCGCTCACCCACACGCGGGCCCCCGCCTCGGTCGCCCCCGTGATCGTGGCCGCCCCCGTCTCGACCTGCACCTGGTCGGCCGGCCCCGTGATGGAGAGGGCCGGGGGCACGCTGTCGGGCAGCGTCAAGTTCAGGTAGTAGGTGCCGACGACATAGGAGCTGTACGCGGACTGCAGGCGCACGTAGTAAACGCCCGGCTGGAGGTTGCTGGACACCTGCTGGGCACCGTAGGCCCCGCCCGTGAGCTGGTAGCCCGTCTCGTTGAGCAGCGTGATGGACGCCTGGCCCGAGCCGCCGAAGATCTGCACGAGCGCGTTGCCCGCCTCCGCCTGCTGGAACCAGTACCAGTCGAGGTCAGCCGCCGGGTCGATCGAAAACGGCCCGCTCAGGCCCTGCGAGATCGGTACGGCGGTGCTTCGGAAGTCGTTCCCGTCCACCGAGACCCACTCGACGAACGTGATGGTCAGGTTGTAGTCGAGCACGGCGCTGTAGCCTGACCCCGGCAGTTGGACGCGGATGAGGTAGGTCCCGGCGTCCACGATGGTGGAGACCCGCTGGAACGAGTTGTTGCCCGTGTAGGAGCCGGAGGAGACCGTCGTCGTCCCGTCGTCCTCGAAGAGCGTGACGAACGCGCCGCCGAAGGGCCCGTTGGCCTCGACCGTGAGCGTGCCTGGCGTGGCGGCCGTGAACATGTACCAGTCGACGTCGCCCGTCACGAGCGAGAGGGGCTCGAAGACGCCAGTCCCCACGGGCATCGCGTCGGCGGCCCGGTCGTTGCCGTCGGGGCCCGGCACGGCGCGGACCTCGATCTCGAGCGTGTAGTTGTAGATCGTGTAGGTCGATGTGCGCCCTTGGACCAGGATGTAGTAGGTGGAGGCGGACACGTTGGCGTGGATCAGGCTGAACGAGCCCGTCCCGCTGTCCAGGTCCTGGGTGAGGTAGGCGCCGCTTGCGCTGTAGAGCGTCATGAGGGTGTCGCCCGCCACGCCGTTGGTCTGGATGACCGCGACACCCGCGGAGCCGAATGTCACCACGTACCAGTCGAGGTCGCCGGCCGGGTCGATGTCGTAGGGGCCGTTGGCGCCAACGCCCACCGGCGTCGCGTTCTCGCGCAGGCCGTTGCCATCGGGGCCAAGGAGCGAGACGCGCTCGAGGGTCACGTGGTAGCCGGTGATGTTGGAGGTGCCGTAGCGCTCCTGGACGGTGGCGAGGTACGACCCCGGGTAGAGGTTCCGGGTGATCCGGCTGAAGGCGCCGACGCCGCCGCTGTAGTCGTAGGTGATCTGCGTGCCGCTGGCGTTGTAGAGGTACATGAGCGTGGAGCCGGAGGAGCCGTTGAGCTCGACGCGGACGTAGGAGGGCTCGAGGACGTCGAAGCGGAAGACGTCGAGGTCGGTGGGGGGCGCGATGTCCCAGGGGCCGTTGAGGCCCTCGGCGAGCGGGAACCCGGGGTCGACGTCGAGCGTCGCGTAGTACTCGGCGATGGTGTAGGAGCCGTAGTACTCCTGCACGGCCGCGAAGTAGGTGCCCGGCTGGAGCATGCGGACGATCCGGCTGAAGCCGCCCACGCCGCTGCTGTAGTCGTAATCGACCTGCGTGAGGTTGACGTCGTAGAGGTACATGCGCGTGTAGCCCGAGGGACCGCCGAGCTCGATGTGGGTGATGGAGGGCTCGGCGACGGTGAAGGTGAAGAGGTCGACGTCGCCGACCGGCGAGAGGTCGAAGGGGCCGTTGAGCCCGTTGGCCAGGGCAAAGGCGCGGTCGACCTCGAGGGTGAGGTAATACTCGATGAGCGTGTAGGCGCCGTAGTACTCCTGGACGGCCGCGTAGTACGTGCCAGGTTGGACGGTCCTGTAGATCCGGCTGAAGCCCCCAGTGCCGCTGCTGGTGTCGTAGGCGATCTGGGAGACGTTGGCGTCGTACAGGTACAGGCGGGTGTAGCCGGAGGAGCCGTTGAGCTCGACACGCACGCGGGCGGTCTCGGTGATGGTGAAGACGTACCAGTCGTGGTCGCCGACGGGGTTGATGTCGAAGGGCCCGTTCATGCCCTCGATGACCGGCTCGGCGGTCGTGGAGTTGTTGTTGCCGTCGGCCGAGGCGGAGCCCGCCACGAGGCAGAGCAGGAGCACGATCGCGCTTGCCGTACCCACCATGAGGGGGAGGGTTTTCGACATGGTACCGCGTCGGGCTCGGCGGGTCTGACGGATAAGGCTTCGCCTCCCGGTGGCGCCAATGAGGAGAAGATACGGCCCGCGCCAGGGGCGCCGCCGCGTCGTTATGCGACCCCTCCGGGCGGTGCTGGCAGGGCGCCGCCTAACCGGCGTCGGTCTCGCCGGCCTCCGACTCCGCCTCGAGCATCTTGGACACGCCCTTCGGGTCCTCGTACTCCTGGCGCGCCTCCTCCTCGAAGAGCGCCTCGATGCCGAGGCCCGAGATGTCGCCGGCCGAGCCCCCCGAGAACGTGTGGTGCAGCTCCGCCAGCAGGCCGGTCACGGGCGCCATCGCGGTGGAGGCCGTGTAGAACTGGGCCTTGCGGCGGGCGGCGTCGACCCACACGCGGATGACCATCTGGTACCCCTTCTTCTGCGTCTTGCCGTAGAACCACCCCTCCGCCTTGTACGGGCGCCGCCGCTCGAAGGAGCGGACGAGCTGGACGTCGTGCGCGAGCACGGCCCCCTTCATGAGGTTGAACAGCCGCTCGAGCTGGGGGTCGTCGAGCCCCTCGGCGAACGAGTACGAGCGCAGGTCGAACTGGTTCAGCTCGGTCTCCACCAGGCGCTTGAGCATCGCGGTGTTCGCGTGCTCCTTGGTGAAGAAGAGCGGGCACACCACCTCGGCCTGGCGGGACTTCATCTGGACGATGTGCTGGCTCCCCTCCGCGTCCTTGTACCGGCAGGAGCCGTCGATGGCTGACGACGTGCAGATCTGCGGGTCGAAGTAGTACGCGAGCGTCGACTTCTCGCCCGACTGGAGGACGCCGAGGGACACCTTCGTCCCCGCGGTCTTGTACGTGGAGGGCTCGATCTTCTGGAGGCGCAGGACGTCCGCGCTGTAGTCGATGTCCACCGTCACGTTGGTGATGACGGTCCGCGTGTTGTTGACGATCCCCACCTTGAGGCGCACGTACCCCTGGAAGAACTCGACGCCCGAGAGCATCTGGACCTCCTTGGCGGTTGTGGCCAGCAGCACGTCCCCCCGGGTGAGGTCGGCCGTGAGCTCCCAGAGCGGCGCGAGGATCGGCTCGACGCCCGCGAGCTCCGTGCGGCTGCCGTCCCACTGCTCGATGACCCCCGCGTAGGTCATCTCCACCTTGCGCGCCGCCTCGCGCATCATGTCGCGGTACTCGGCGTCGGGCTCCCCGAACACGGTGATCGCGAGGATCACGGAGGCCCCGCGCTCGATGAGGATGACGCTGTCCCCGTAGCCCATGCGGTCGACGGGGCTGCCCTTCCTGAAGGAGTCGCGGACGAAGTCCTGGACGGCCACCAGCATGGAGCCTACGGACTCCGGGTCGTCGACGGCGTCCGCGCCGAGCCCCGTGCGGTTGAAGATGAGGCGGCCGTCGTGGTAGAGGAGGAAGACGTCCTCCACGAGGAACGCGCGGCGCTTCGGCGGGGCGGCGGGGGCGAGGACCGGCTCGGCGGCGGCGGCCGCGGGCGGGGGGCGCGCAAGCGGCTCGGCGACCGGGAGGGCCGGACGGTGCATGCGGCGCCAGCCAATCGCGCCGCCCACGGCGGCGCCCGCGATGAGCAGGAGCCACAGCCACCAGGGTGGGAACGCGTCGCCCCCGCCCGGGACGACCCCGGCGGCTGTCCCCTCGAGGAGGATGACCCGCTCCGCCGACAGGTGGGCGCTGTCCGTGACCGTGACCTTCAGGTTCCCGTTCCCCACGCCCGTGAAGAAGATCGTGAGCTGCCCGGTCGCGTGGTCGTACTCGTACGCCCCCGCGCCGAAGGAAAGGTCAAACGCCCACTCGAGCGATTCGGCGGTGTCGAACGGGTCCGGGTCGCTCACATTCCCCCAGAGGTACACGGTGACCTGGGTGTCCTCCGGCCCCACGAGCTTCGGGAAGGCAGCGAGTGTGGGCCGCGCTGGAGGGGGCACGGCCGCCACGATCGCGAAGGGATAGGTGACCGTCCCGAACGAGTCGTCGAAGGTTACCGAACCGTTGAACCACGCCCAGAAGTCCTCGGTCGGGTTGAACGTGTAGTTGGGCATCCAGTCGAAGCGCCAGGCCCCGCCCCCGATCGCCGTGAGGGTGACGCGCTGGGCGCCGTCGGTCCACGCGGCGGCCGCGGTCACGGGGTCGCCGTCAGCGTCGGTCACGTTGAACGTAAGCGAGAACGGGACGCCGGGGGAGGCGGCCGCGGGCAGAGCCGTGAAGTTCGGCTCCATCACCGGGAGGCGGTTTGCCGGGAGCACGAACTCGTAGGTCACGGTCGCGCTCGCGTCCCCCTCCGGGTCGGTGACGCGGACCGAATACTGGACGCGGCCGTGCTCGCCCGCCGGCGGCGCGATCGTGAGCAGGCCGCTCGCGCTGACGGTCACCCAGGAGGGGCCCGTCACCAGCGTGAACGTGAACCCCGCGGCGTCGTCCGGGTCGCTCGCCCCGAACTGGTAGGTGACGGGGGCCGTCCCGTTCGAGGAGGTCGGTGGCGTCCCGACGAGGGTGGGCGGGTCGTTGACCTTGTCGACGTCCACGACGATTTCGATGGAGACCGCAAACTCGCCGTCTGACACCGTGAGGGTCATCTGGTCGCCGGCCACGCCCTCCCCCTCCCCGTAGAGAAGCGTCATCTGGCTCCCGTTGATGGTGGCATAGGGGGAGGACGACGTGAACACGAGCGTGGAGGTCGCGTTGTCGGGGTCGCTCACGAACGGCGCGAGGTCGACGATCCGGGGGACGTCCTCGAGGACGTCGACGATGTCGGGGGCCGACGTCCAGACCGGTGGCTGGTTCGGGAGCGACACGACGAGGACGGACGTGGCGACCACGGCCGTCGTCCCGTCCGTGGCGGTGACGTTGAACGGGACGAGGCCCGCGGCCGAGGGGGTCACGCGGATCGTTAGCCCCACCACGGTGGCGCCCGAGAGGTTGGTGGAGAGGGAGAGCCCCGCGGCGCCGGTGTCCTCGTCCGTGATGGCCGCCGTGAGGTCGAGGACGACCTCGACCCCCTGGGTCGCGTTGTAGCCCGGCGCGAGCGTCAACACCGGTGCGTCGTCCACGGCGGCGACGACGATGGTCGTCTGCCCGGAGACGCTGCTCGTCCCGTCGGAGAGGGTGATGTTGACGGCGCGGGGGCCGTCCGTCGCGTAGTTGAACGTGACCGTCTGCCCCGCGACGGTGGCGCCCGGCGCGTCGGTGGAGAGGTTGAGGGACACCACCGGCGTCTCCTCGTCGAAAAGGGCGGGCGTGAAGTCCACGGGGGAGGGCGAATCCTCGACCGCCGGGTAGGAGGCGTTCAGCGTGAGCACCGGAGGGTCGTTGACGAGGGTGACGAGCACCGCGACCGAGAACGGCGTCGCGTCGTGGCCGTCGAGGACGCGGCCCGTGAGGGTGTCCGAGGTCACGGGGTGCGGGTAGTTCAGGGTGAGCGCGGAGCCGTTCAGCACACCGTAGGGGGTGTTGGCTTCGTACGAGAGCGTGTCCGCGACGTCGGGGTCGGACGCAAACGCCGAAAGGTCGACCACGAGGTCGACGTCCTCCGTCGCGGCCAGGGCCGCGGGGCCCGACCAGACGGGCGGCCGGTTGAGGACGACGCCCGCAAGGTCGGGGCCGCCGAACCAGGCGCGGACCGCCACCGTGACGCGCCCCAGCGGGGCGGCGTCGGGGACCGACAGGGCGAGCGAGAACCCGCCTGCCGCTCCCGCGTTGCCGGCGTCCGCGCCGAAGGCCGCGCCCGTCGAGTCCGTCCCGGCCGCCGAGAGGGCCGTGCCGCCCGACGCCGTGCGGGCCAGTTCGATCGAGTGGATCCCGGTGGACTCGGAAAAGAGGACCATGGCGAGGTCCCCATCCCCCCGGTCGATGAGGGGCCCCGTCTCGTAGGCGGCGACGTGGGTGCGCTCGGTGGCCGCCGCCGTCCACGTGATCCCGTCCGCCGAGAGGCGCGACTGGATGGAGCCCGTCCCGAAGTACATCTTGAAGCCGCCGTTCGTGAGCGCGTGGACGGCCCGCGGCATGGAGGCGCTGATGGAGGCCTCGCGGGTCCAGGCGACCCCGTCCTCCGACAGGGCCGAGGCGAGCCCGGAGTTCGAATCCAGGTACATCCGGAGGCGCCCGTCGGCGAGGGGCACGACCGCCCGCACATCGGGCTGCGTCACACCCGCGATCGAGAGCGCCTCGCTCTCGAGGCTCCAGGTGACACCCTCGTCGTTGGACGTGATGGAGGAGACGTGGACGGTGGAGGAGGCGGAGCAGGTGAGGTCGAGCGAATCGGAATTGCCACCGTAGTACATCCGCAGGCCGCCGGACGGCAGGCGCACGAGGGCGAGCTCCGTGATGATGTGGTGGCTGTTGCACAGCTGCCAGCGCGTGCCGGGCTCCCATGACCAGCTGAGCCCGTCGCGGGAGATGGCGGAGATGATGGTGTACTCCGTCGACAGGAGGGGAGGCGTGTCCTCCGCTACGCAGAACAGCCGGAAGGAGCCGTTCTGGAGGCGCAGCGCGGCGGTGCAGGAGGTGGCGTCGAACGAAGCCGGCGCGGACGCCGTCGTGTTGGCGGCCGACCAGTTCGTGGACGCCAAGAGCGACCGGTCTCCGGCGGTCCCCACGACGGTGATGTTCTGGCCGCGCACCGGGTCGTCGGGCGAGATGGATGCGTCGACGAAAAGCCCGCTCTCGGGCGACCCGCGCGACCAGACGGCCGCGTACACGGGCGGCCCGATGGCGATGGGGCCGCCCCCTGTGAACTTGAGGAAGCGCCCACCGGGGAACGCGGCGGCGCCAGTCCAGTGGCCCACCTCGCCCGCGCGCAGCGTGACCGGCGGCTGCCCGTCGAAGGGCACGAGGAGTGAGACGTTCTGGTTCCCGCTCACGACGCCGCCCGAGGGGTAGGTGCCGGACATGTTGGTCCAGACCGACTGGGTCGCCATCGCGGCCGCGTCGGCGTGCGCCGGCCCGAGGTAGAGGCGCCCGGTGGACGTGTTGGTGCCCGTGAGGTTGAGGCGCGAGGGCGCGCCGCCGGGGGGCGTCACGAGCACGGTGGCGTCGGAGGGGGGAGAGGGGACGAATGCCGTGGAGGAGGGGAGGGCGAGGATGAGCGACGCGGGCAGGTCGGGAACCGAGAAGGCGACGGACGTCGTCGTGTTGGAGAAGATGGGGAGCGGCTCGGCGCGGCCTGCGCGCACAACGATGAGGAGCACCCAGTCCCGGACGGATGGCGTGAGGCCTGTCGGCCTCCAGGTGCCGTTCATCGCGACGGTCGCGATGCCGCTCTGGTTCACGGCGACGCTCGGCAGCCCGCTCACATCCACGTAGTCGGGGTCGCCGAGGGCGACGCGGCCGTGCGTGAATGGGGCGGGAGCGTACGGCGACCAGTTGGCTGGCGTGCCGTTGGCGGCGAGCGGCGCGGGCGGGGCCCGCGCCGGGGCCGTTCGGTCGGTAAGGATCGGGCGCGAGGCGCCCGAGGGGCCTGCTTCGAGGGGGGACGCACCCCCGAGCGCGGGCGGCGGCGCGCCCGACTGGGCGACGGGCCCGTCGAGGAGCGCGGCCCCCACGAACGCGGGGCCCACGCTCGCTGCGAGGAGGAGCACCGGCAGCGCGACCGCAAGGGCGCGCGGCCGGCGCCCGCTGGGTTGGGCGCGGGATTCGTGGGGGGACAAGGGGACTCACCGCGGGGCGGCTGCGTCCGCCTCCCCGTCCCTCGATATAATCCTCGTCCCCCTAGTCATGATAGGGGCGACTTGTCCACGCGACGCGCTCGCGCGCCGCCGACCCTACTTCGCGGAGCGCCGCCTGATCTGGAAGCAGCAGACGGCGTCCCCCGCGACCACACGGTGGGATGCCTCGACGTCCGCGCCGAGCAGCCGCTCGAAGAGCCGCGTCTCGGCCGTGCACGCCTCCCAGTACTCGCCCGCGACGGCCAGGATCGGGCAGTTGTGCTCCTTGAGCTCGAAGCTGTCCCGGCGCCGCGCCGAGACCTCGGCGATGTACCCGGCGTCGTCGCGGACCTTCGCGAGCGTCTCCACGCGCTCCGCGAGCGGCTTGCCCTGGAACTCCGCGCGGTGGCGGTCATAGAGCTCGCGCCCGCGGCGCTCGAGCAGCTCGACGACCCCCTTGCGGCCCAGCTTCTCCTCGACGAAGCCGAGGGCCGCCGTCGTGAGCTCGGTGTACGCCTGCGGGAAGAGCTGCGCGGCCTTGGGGGCGAGCGAGAAGTGCACGCTCGGGCGGCCACGGCCGTGCGCCTTGTACTCGCGTTCGACGAACCCGCGCGCCTCGAGCGTGTTGAGGTGCTTGAGCGCCGCCATCTTCGAGATGCCGACCTGCCCGGAGAGGTGCGCGAGCGAGAGCGATGGCGTGCGCTTGAGCGCGAGCAGGATGTCCTTCTTCCGCGCGGAGAAGCCGGCGCCAAGCGCCTGGGAGTCGGCCTCTTCCATGGGGGTCCCCTGGCCTCCGGTCATCATATACCTTTTGGATTACTAATTCTCAGGCGCCTGCTGCGCCCGGCAGGACAAGGTGGCTGTCCCCGAACTCGTGCCACAGGTAGCGGCCCGCGACGGCCTCCGCGTAGGCCGACCGCACGAGGTCCTCGCCTGCGAGCGCGTAGAGCATCGCAAGGTGGCTCGTCATGGGGTCGTGGAAGCCCGTGAGCAGGCCGTCGACCACGCGCGCCGGCCGGTACGGGTTCACGTAGAGGCGCGTGAAGCCGCGCGCCGGCCGGAGGCGCTTGCCGTCGTGGGCGGACTCGAGCGCGCGCACGACGGTCGTCCCCACGGCGACGACGCGCCGGCCCGCGGCGCGGGCGGCGCTCACGGCCGCCACCGTGGCGGCGGGCACCTCGAACGGCTCGGGGTAGAGGGGCTGCGCCTCGACGAGCGGCGCCTCGACCTCCAGGCTGGAGACGCCCGCGTGGAGGACGACCGTCGCGAACCGCACGCCGCGAGCGGCAAGCGCGCGCACGGCGGCGAGCGTGAAGGGGCGCGCGGCGGAAGGCATCTCGGCGCTGCCGGGCACCCGCGAGAACACCGTCTGGTAGAACTCGAGGCCGAGGGGCTCCCGCAGGTATGCGTACCGGATCGGCGCGCCTCGGCGCGCGGCGGCGGAGAGCACGTCGCCGTTTAGGTGGACGAAGAGCAGCCGCGGGAGCCCCGGGTACTCGGCCACGACCGTCGCGCGCAGCCCCGCCGCTTCGAACCGGTCCCCCGGGCGCAGCGGCAGCGGCCCCGGGCGCGCGGGGCCCCACCGGGGCTCCGTGAGCCAGAGTCCGCGCCCGTAGTTCGTGGAGAGGCAGAGCGTGAAGTCGCCGACCGCGCCGCGGGCCGGGAGGCCGGCCGGCAGCGTCGCGCTCTCGTTGACCACGACGAGGTCGCCCGGGGTGAGGAGCGCCGGCAGGTCGCGGAATGCGTGGTGCTCGTGGCCGGCGGGCGTGGACACGAGCAGGCGCACGCCGTCGCGCGTGGACCCGCGCAGCTCTGGAGGGGCGTCGGCCTCCAGTTCCTTCGGCCGCTCGAACCGCAGCGCCGCCGACTTCATGCAGGCACCTCCCACGCCTCGGCCTGCGCGCGGAAGCGGCCACCGCTCACCTCTGCCGGCGTGCGCCCGAGGAGCCACGCCCAGAAGGGGACCGTCACTTGTGGGATCGGCCGGTCGCTGATGTCCTCACCCGGGAACGCGTCCTGGTGCATCTTCGTACGGAGGTCGCCCGGGTCGACCACCACGGCGGCCACCCCGTCCGCGCGCAGCTCGTTGGCCAGCGTGAGGGAGACGAGCTCGAGGGCGGCCTTGCCCGCCCCGTACGCGCCCCACCCGGGGTACCCGCCGCGGGCCGCGTCGCTCGTGACATTCACAACGAGCCCGCGGCGCTCCTTGAGGAGCGGCAGCGCCTCCTGGACGAGGGCGAGGGGGGCGACGACATTCGCGCGCAGCACGTCCTCGAACGCACCGAGGTCGAGGCCGGAGAGCGGCGGCAAGGGCGTGGGGCCGAGGTCCGAGGCGTTGTTCACGAGCAGGTCGAGCCCGCCGAGGCCGCGGGCGGCCCGCACGAGCGCGGCGCGGTGGGTGGTGTCGCGCACATCGCCGGGCAGCGCCTCCACGGTCGCCCCCGCGGCGCGAAGGCCCGCCGCCGCCTCGTGGAGCGCCCCGGCCCCCCGCGCGTCCACGACGAGCGCGAACCCTTCGGCCGCGAGCAGGCGCGCGACCACGAGGCCAAGGCCCCGGCTTGCGCCCGTCACGATGGCGACGCGCGCCGCGCCGGCCCCCCTCGGGATATCCGCGTGTAGGATCACCGTACTCCCCTTCTCAAGGCGAAGATTGCCGCGCGCAATTTATAATCCTCATCATTTACAAAAGATACAATCGCGCGGGCGCGACTGCGCGGGGAAGGGTGCGGCGGCACCGTATGCTCTCCCCTGGAGCGGCGCCGCTGTCCACGCGACTGGCCCGGCATCACGGGCGCCTCGGCCCGGCGAGCCGCTCCTTCCCCTTGCGCGCCATGCGGATCTTGGAGCGGCCCGTGATGAGGAGGGCCACCCCCGCGAAGAGCGGGACGGCGACCAGCAGACCTACGACGCGGCTCCACTCGGGGCCGACGAGGGGCGCGCCGGTCACGATGTTGAACCCGATCCCCCCACCAGCCACAAGCGCCCCCACCAGGAGCACAAGCGCTCCGCGGCGCACGTCTCGCCTTCCGAGGGCTTCCGACTCCTCCCATGAGCGCCCCTCCGGGTCGCTCTCCGGAAGGGCTGCCGCGTACCCGAAGAGCTTCCACAGGGACTCGAGCGCTTCGGCGTAGCCGGCCTTGGCCGCTCCCGGGTTCTGGTACGGCCCCGCCTGGGCAGCGCGCGTCGGATACGCCCAGACCTCCACGTGGATGCCGCCCTCGACCGGGTGGAGGGCGAAATCGAGCCACTTGGGGGCGTCCGGCTCCCACCCCCTGTAGACCTTCCGCCTGCCGTGCTTGGCCTTGATCCGCGAGGGCCGCGCGCCCTCGATCTTCTTCGCCGCCTCCCGGACCAGCCACTGGTGGATCAGGTCGTAGGTGGTCTCCGCCGTCCGGTTGGGGACGGTCCGCTCGTATCGGAACTTGACGGGGTCCAGGAGAAACTTGCCCATGACGGTGCCCCCCGACGGCTTTGCACGCCATCCAAGGCCCGCGCCCCCTGATAATGCCATGGGGCGCCGGCCGCGTCTCGCGTGAACGGCGCTTCGGCCGGGCCTTCTATAATCCCACTTCCCCATGCTGGGGCCGCACGGGAGGAGATGCGGTGGCGACCCACGAGCACGCCGGCGGCACGCGCACGGAGACTGACAGCATGGGCCCCATCGAGGTCCCCGCGGCCGCCTACTGGGGCGCGCAGACCCAGCGCTCGCTCCTGCACTTCGACATCGGGGACGACCGGATGCCGCGCGAGCTCATCCACGCCTTCGGGACGCTCAAGAAGGCAGCCGCGCTCGTCAACCAGGACCTCGGCAAGCTTGCGGCGGACAAGGCCGCGCTCATCGTCCGCGCCGCCGACGAGGTCGCCGCGGGGAGGCTCGACGGCGAGTTCCCGCTCCGCGTCTGGCAGACCGGCAGCGGCACGCAGACGAACATGAACGTCAACGAGGTCATCTCGAACCGGGCGATCGAGCTCGCGGGGGGCGCGCGGGGCTCGAAGAAGCCCGTCCACCCGAACGACGACGTGAACATGTCGCAGTCGTCCAACGACACCTTTCCCGCGGCCATGCACATCGCCGCCGCCACCCGCGTCAAGTCCGACCTCATCCCCTCCGTGCGGCGCCTCCAGCAGGCGATCGACGCGAAGGCCAAGGCGTTCGGGGGGATCGTGAAGATCGGGCGCACCCACCTCCAGGACGCCGTCCCGCTCACCGTCGGCCAGGAGTTCTCCGGGTGGTCGGCGCAGCTCGGCCGCGACATCGACCGCCTCCAGGAGTCGCTCGACGGGCTCTTCGACCTCGCCATCGGGGGGACCGCCGTGGGGACGGGGCTCAACACCCACCCGGAGTTCGCCGAGCGCGCGGCCCGGAAGGTCGCCGAGCTCACGGGGCTGCCTTTCCGCTCGCACCCGAACAAGTTCGCGGCGCTCGCGTCCCACGACGAGCTCGTTTACGCCCACGGGGCCCTCACCACGCTCGCCGCGTCGCTCATGAAGGTCGCCAACGACATCCGGTGGCTCGCGTCCGGCCCGCGCTGCGGGATCGGCGAGCTGCGCATCCCCGCGAACGAGCCCGGGTCGTCGATCATGCCGGGCAAGGTGAACCCCACCCAGTGCGAGGCGATGACCATGGTGTGCGTCCAGGTCCACGGGAACAACGCCGCCGTGGCGTTCGCGGGGTCGCAGGGGAACTTCGAGCTGAACGTCTTCAAGCCCGTGATGATCCACAACTTCCTCCACTCGGTGGCGCTGCTCACCGACGCCTGCCGCTCGTTCACGGACCACCTCGTCGTGGGGATCGAGGTCGACGAGGAGAAGGTCGACTTCTACGTGAGGAACTCCCTCATGCTCGTGACGGCGCTCACGCCGAAGATCGGGTACGACAAGGCCGCGCGCGCCGCGCACACCGCGCACCTGGAGGGGACGAGCCTGAAGGAGGCGTGCCTGAAGCTCGGGTACCTCACGGCCGAGGAGTTCGACGCGTTCGTGAAGCCGGAGAGGATGACGGGGCCGTAGCCCGCCGCACGACCGGGTGCGCGGCTCGTGTGGTCGGGGGCGTAACGCTCGGGGACGCACCGTCCCTAGTGGATGCGCGGGACGATTCCGTCAAATCCGCTGTCGAATGAGACCATGGCATCGAGTCGATTTCGTTCGATGAACGCAAGCGAAGTGCAGTCGGTGAAACTAAGGCGGGCCCGCGAATAGGCACGGAAGCGCTCGCGCCCGTGCCTCCATGTCTCCTCATCAATCCACTTGAACTCGAGCCATGGCTCGCCGGATTCTCCAAGAAGGTCCTTCGCGATCGAATCCGCCTTACGGTCAATGCGACTCTTCGCGACCACGTAATTCAGCACCTCGGCAAGGACGTAATCCGTTAGGTAGGCCTGTCCATGCACGCCATCCATTACCTCGTCGACCAATTCCACCGCCCGCCGGTAGTTCTGGTCAGGCGGCGAGTAGATGGCAATCAAGATCCCGGTGTCAATCAACACTGCCACCATCGTTCCCTCCGTATAGCACGCGCGCAATGTCGTCTTCGCTCGTTTCGCCGCCCCAATCCTCGGCCAGGGCTCGGGTCGCCTTGCGACGTGCCTTGGAAATGGGATATCGGACGGGGGAGTAACTGCGGCGCACAAGGTCGGGCTTGGACACTCCGATGTCAATCAGCCGTTCGAGGACATCCTGGGCGGCCACGGTCTTGCCCCGAATTCGGGAGAGATCTTCCCGGAGCCGGTCAAGCCTCCGCTTGTGCGTGTCCGAGATCTTGACGGAGGTCACCATGGTGGGTAGCGGATACTACCATCCAGCGGTATATGATACTACCGCGGCGGGTTCAGGTAGTGCCCGGCACGCCTCTGGAAAGGCTCGGGATGGACCCCTGGGCGAATCGTGCTTCGAGGGTGTGGGCCGTCCATAGCCCCAAGTTCACGGACCGTTGACATGGCCTCGACACCCGCAACGACCTCCTTCGCGCCCCCCGCCCGCGAGCCTGCTCCGCCACCCCGATCCCCAGCCCGCGCGCTTCCTCCCACGCTCGACGAATCCGCCGACAGGGTCGTCGCGCCCTTTCGTGACGCCCCCGGCCCGCCCGCCCTCGTTGGTGGAGCTAGGGGCCCAACGCCCGCACCACCGCGGGCCGCCCCCCCCGGAAACGGGCGAAAGCGCCAATGCGAAGCGCCCCCTTGGGGCATCCGATGGACACGGCCCTCGTTTCGTTCCGCCACGAGGTATCGCGCATGGAGGCCCAGATAGACCTTGGCCGCGCGGCCCTGCTCGCGGCCCAGTACCGCTACCCCGGGCTCGACCCGGACCGCTACCTCGCCCAGCTCGACGAATTCGCCGAGCCCATCCTCGCGCCCGTGCGCGACGCGCCCGACGCGCGTGCGGCCATCCGCGCCATCAACGCGCGCCTCTTCGACCGCCTGGGGTTCCGGGGGAACGTGGCCCACTACGGCGACCCCCGGAACTCCTACCTCAACGAGGTCATCGACCGCCGCCTCGGGATCCCGATCACCCTCTCCATCGTCTACCGCGAAGTCGCGCGGCGCGTGCACTTCCCGGTGGCGCCCGTCAGCTTCCCCGCGCACTTCCTCGTCAAGTGGCTGGGGCCCGGCGAGGAGGTCGTCCTCGACCCATTCCACGCGGGGCGGGAGGTGCGCGCGGCGGACCTCCAGGCGCTGCTGGACGGGTTCTACGGGGGCGGCGTGTCGCTCACCCACGGGATGCTCCGCCCTGCCACCAAGGTGGAGACGCTCTACCGGCTGCTGAACAACCTCAAGCTGCTCCACACGAAGGCCGAGGAACCCGAGTTCGCGCTCGCGGTGATCGACCGGATGCTCGTGCTGCTGCCGGACAACCCGCTGGACGTGCGCGACCGCGGCTTCGCGCTCCATGCGCTTGGGCGGCACGACGAGGCGGCCGCCGAGCTCCGGCGCTATCTGCTCCTCGCTCCGGGGGCCGCCGACGCCGGCCAGGTCGGCGCTGTGGTGGACGCCGTGGAGCACATGTCGGACCTGCTGCGCTAGGCCGCAGGGTGGAGCGGGGGACCGGCGGCGCGGCGGGGCCGCGTCCGCGCGAGGCGCTCCCTCGGTCAGCGGCGCGGGCGCGAGCGCACGGCGACCACGCCGGCCGCGCCCACGGCGGCAACGACGACCGCGAGGTCAAAGCCGGGCAGGAATCCGCCGCTGGCGGGAGGCTGCTCGGGCGCGGGGGGCGCGGGCTCGTCGTCCACGGCGAACGAGTTGACGGCGTTGTCCCACGCGGACGTCCGGTTCTGGTAGTCCGTCCGGTTGGACTGGAACGTGAGGACATAGGTCATGTTCCACCCGTCCGACGCGAAGAAGACCTGCCGCGTGCGGTAGGTCTCCGACATGAGCGTCCAGTCGACCGTGAAGTCCGCCGCCAGGCGGCTGCCGCCCGTCGTGAACGTGCGCGGCGCCTGCACGTCGGTTCCGCCGACGAGGCCCTTGAACTGCCCGTGGGCGGCCGTCGCCTCCGCAAGCAGGAACACCTCCGTGCTCTCGGCCGCCGCCTTCTCCGCGTGGCCGGCGCTCATCAGCGCGCCCCCGAAGAACGCGCTCTCGAACGTGACGTCGTTCCCGCCGGACTCGTTCGTCTGGTACCACGCGTCGGGCGCGGTGAAGTGGTAGTGCCACGTGGCGTTCGTATATGTCCCCGCCTGGGCCGCCCCCGGCAGGAGGACGAGGAGCGCGAGCGCGGCGGTCAACATCAGGCCCACTTTCAGCATGGGAATCTTCCGGAAGTCCAAGGTCCTTGTTCCCCGTCGGGGAACGGACGACCCGCCTATAAGGCATGCCCCGGAAGTGAACGGATCGGTTTTCGCGCGGCTCCACGGGCGTGGCCACCAGGGGTTCCGCGGGCCGGCGGCCCGCGGCGGGGGGGCGCGGGGGCGAAAGCTCTTTGCCGGCCGTGCCCACGCGCCCGCGATGGACGCGCCCCCCGCGCCGCAGCCTGGAGGTTTCCGCTGGGCGTGCGGGCTCTCCGACGCCCCCGACCTCGAGCGCGCGGTCGGCGACGCCTGCGCCTCCGTCGAGCAGGCGCTGGGCGGCGCCCGCACCGACCTCGCCGTCCTCTTCGTCTCCGCCGGCTTCGCCGACCGCTACGAGGAGGCCGCGCGCCTCGTCCACGGCCGCCTCCAGCCGCGCGCCATGGTCGGCACCACGGGGATGGGCGTGATCGGTGTCGGCCGGGAGGTCGAGGAGCGGCCCGCAGTCTCCGTGAGCGCAGGGGCGCTGCCCGGCGTGAGCCTGGCCCCCTTCCGCGTGGACGCGCGGAAGGTCGAGGAGCTCGACGTCTCGCCCGCCAACTGGAGCGCCTTCCTCGGCACGCCGCTGCGGGACGACGTCCACTTCCTCCTCTTCGCGCACCCGTTCACGGCGCCCACCGACGACCTCGTGGCGGCCCTCGACCAGGCGTACCCTACGGGCCGCAAGGTCGGGGGGCTCGCAAGCGGCGGCAACACCCCGGAGACGATGGCGTTGTTCCTCGGAGAGGACACGTACTACGACGGCGCCGTGGGCTGCGCCATCTGGGGCGACGTGGCGTTCGACGTGATCGTCGCGCAGGGGTGCCGGCCCGTGGGGCCGCAGCTCAAGGTGACGAAGGCCGCCGGGACCCACCTCTTCGAGCTCGACGGGGAGCGCGCGCTCGACCGCGTGATGGCGGTCCTCAACGCCATTCCAGAGGACGAGCGGATCCTAGCGCGCCGCACGGTGTTCGTCGGCGTCGCGATGGAGGCCCACGAGAAGGAGGGCGGCGGCCCCTACGACGGCGGCTACCTCGTGCGCAACATCATGGGCGGCGACCGCGAGACGGGGGCGCTCCACGTCGGCCACCAGTTGCGGGAGGGGCAGACCGTGCGCCTGCAGGTGCGCGACGCGCGCACCGCCGACCAGGAGCTCGTCGAGATGCTGAGGCGCTACGGGGAGGCGCGCGGGGAGGGGGCGCCCCCCGCAGCCGCCTTCATGTTCCAATGCAACGGCCGCGGCACGAACCTCTTCGGGCGCGAGGGGCACGACGCGCAGGCCTTCGAGCGGGCGCTCGGGCGCCTGCCGCTCGCGGGGTTCTTCTGCAACGGGGAGATCGGGCCCGTGGGGGAGGTCACGTACCTCCACGGGTACACGAGCTCCATCGGGATCCTGCGGGCGAAAGGTCCCGGTCGCTCCGGCTGAAAGGACGACCTCGGCCCTACCGCCCCAAAGCCCTTACTTGCCCCCGCCGCGAGCCCTCCACGCCGTGCTTGTCCCAGCGCCCCCCCGTGCGCCCCACGCCGTTGGGGCCGACGCTCCCGGCTCCCCCGCCATCGTAGTGCGCCTGCGGCCGCTTCACCTCGAGCCCCACTTTTGGATTGCCTTGAGTTGTTGCATAAACCCCGCCTGACGCGCTCTCCTCTCCTATCGACGAATGACGTGGAGCAAACGTGAAGGACGGCCCGGCGCCATCCTTCCGTACCACCAGAGGAACGAACGCCGGAGCCGCAG
>Ga0302046_10000190_pt1 | contig 66537 bp, 44 predicted proteins | sample RVTome_11_FD_200261 | JGI IMG/M metagenome (GOLD analysis project Ga0302046, IMG submission 200261) | Soil microbial communities from uranium-contaminated site in the Upper Colorado River Basin, Wyoming, United States - RVT147D111 (version 2) ... | reverse complement strand
CCCGATCAGCGTGAACTTCGCGGTGACGATGCTGGTTGCCTACGCGCAGCACGACATCGACACCTCCAACACCTACGGCGGGCGGCCGATCGTGTACTTCACGAATGCCTCGGGCGCGTCGTACACGGGGGACGCCTCCTGGTTCGCCGCGGTGAACTCGACAGGCCTGGACGTGACGTTCACGACGGCGCTGGTTCCGGGGACGTACATCGGGTCGTTCTTGCTCGCCACGGACAACTCGACGGTCCGCGACCTTAACGCGACGGGCGGGGTCTACAACCTGATCGTCACGCGGTCGCACGACAATGCCTTCGTGAACTTTTCGCAGTCGTCGGTGCGGTCGAATAACGGGGCGCTCCACGTGTACGACTCCCACCGGAACACATTCATGGATTCGGTCTGGGCCCGAGCCTCGGGTTCGCAGTGGGACGCGGCCCGCGTGACGGGAACCTCGGACGGCAACTTGTTCGACAATGTGACGGTGGTCGGCTGGAACACGGGGCTGTTCTTCTACTACGGCTCGGGGGGAAACCGGGTGGAGCGCTCGTTCTTTTCAGGGAACTACTACGGCGTGGAGGCGACCCAGTCCGTCCGGTCGGTGGTCGCCAACTCGACGTTCCGAGCGATGATCTACTACGGGCTGTACATCCACACGACGACGGGCCTCACGGTCGAGAACTCGACGATCGCCAACAACCCGTACGGGCTCTACTCGAACAACGCGGACTATGGGTGGATCCAGGACACGGCGTTCGAGAACGGGACGGGTGGCAACGGGCTGATCCTGCTGGTCTCCTCCAGCTTTTGGACGCTTCGGGGGGTCTCGTTCTCCAACGCCTCCAACCCCCTCGACCTCAACTTCGGCTTCACCATCGCGACGGTCTACCTCCAGCACGACATCGACACGTCGAACACCGTCGGCGGGCGGCCGATCGTCTTCTTCACCAATTCGTCGGGGGGCTCCTACACGGGCCCCGTGTCGTTGCTGGCGGCCATCAACTCCTCCGGGCTTTCGGTGACCCTGACGAGCCCGACAGTGGCCACCCCCTGGGGCGCGCTCTTCGTCGCGACATCGAGTTCCACGGTCACGAACCTCAACAGCTCGGGCGGCACGGTAAACCTCGTGCTCCTGCGGTCCCACCAGAACACCTTCGTCAACTTCTCGCAGTCGTCGGTGGCCACGTCCTCGTACGGCGGCGTGACATTCTACGATTCTGACCGCAACCGCATCGTGGGCGGCCGCTGGGCTACCAACACCACCGGCTACACGGCCGCCTTCTTCTACACGTCGAGCGACGACAACCTCATCGACGGCGTGACCTGCTCCGGGTACCAGATCTGCGTCGAGTGGTATTTCACGGGCGCCGGCAACGGCGTCAACAACTCCAACCTGACGGCGTCCTCCTATGTCCTCTACCTCTACGACGCGCAGTACTCGCGGATCACGAACAACACGGTGACCTCGTCATCGTGGGTGTTCTACATCGTGAGCAGCGCAACGACCTTCACGACCATCCACCACAACAACTTCTACCTCGGCAACAGCTACACCTACGACCAGAGCTCCACGACAAGCTACGACCAGGGCTACCCCTCGGGCGGCAACTACTGGTCGAACGGCACGCACACCGACCTGTACTCCGGGTCCTCCCAGACGACGGCGGGGCCCGACGGCATCCAGGACACGCCGCAGGTCCTGCGCTACAGCAAGGAGGACCTCTACCCGCTCGCCGAGCCGTGGCCGCCGTACATCACCCTCGTCACGCCCGCCAACAACTCCTTCATCCAGCCCGGCTTGGTGCTGGACTTCAGCGTGTCGCGGTTCTTCGACAACATCAACTACAGCATCGACAACGGCTCCCAGGACAACTTCTCGGCACCGTTCGACCTGAACACGAGCAGCTGGACGCAGGGGCCCCACTGGGTGCGGGTCTTCGCGACGGACGCCACGGGCGAGGCGCTCTCCGCGTATTTCGTCTTCATCGTCGACTCGCAGCAGCCCACGGTCGTGGCGGACAGCCCCTCGCCCGGCGGCTTCTACGACGTCGGCACGCAGCTGAACTTCACGGTCTCCGACGCGAACCTCGCGAACAACGTCACGTGGGACAACGGCTCCGGCCCGCAGGCGTTCTCGGCCCCCTGGGACATCTCCACCGCGGGGTGGGCGGAGGGGTCGTGGAACCTCACGGTCGTTGCGTGGGACCTGGCGGGGAACTCCAGGACCTCGACATTCCTCTACCGCCTCGACTCGACCTGGCCGGTCATCACGCTCTCCTCGCCGGCGAACAACTCGGTCGTGCCGGCCGGGACGGTCATCAACCTGGACGTCTCGGACGTCTTCCTGGTGTCGGTCACCTGGTCCAACGGGGGGTCCTTCCAGACGCTCGCCTCGCCGTACGACGTCTCCATGTCCGGGTGGTCCAGCGGGACGTACAACGTGACCGTGATTGCCACGGACGCGGCCACCCACACGACAGTCGCCGTGTACACCTTCACGCTCGACGCCGACCCGCCCCAGATCACCCTCGTCTCCCCCTCGAACAACTCGGCCGTGACGATGGGCACGGTGATCGACATCGAGATCGTGGAGTCCAACCTCCAGAGCGTCACCTTCGACGTCGGGTTCGGCGTGTCGACATTCTCGCCCCCGTACAACATCTCGACCTTCGGGTGGGCCGACGGGACCTACGACATCGAGGTGTGGGCGGACGACACGGCGGGCAACGCGGCCTACGCCCTCTTCACGGTCAGCGTCGACACGGTGGCCCCGACGGTGGCGCCCCCCGCCGGTGGCGGTGGCGGGTTCATCCAAGCGGGCGCGCTGCTGAACTTCACCGTCAGCGACCCGAACCTCGCGATGGTCGTCGTGAACAACGGCAGCGGGAACGTGACGCTCGCGTCCCCCTATTCCGTGGACACGGCAGGCTGGGCGGACGGCAACTACACGGTGACGGTGTACGCGACGGACGGCGCCGGGAACGCGGCGCAGGCGAGCGTGGCCGTCACGGTCGACTCGACCCCGCCCACGGTCGCCCTGGTCACGCCGGCCAACGGCTCCGTCGCCGCGGCCGGAACCGCGCTCGTGTTCGACATCGATGACATCAACCTGAACTGGAGCACGTGGGACAACGGGAGCGGCCCCCAAGCGTTCGCCGTGAATTTCACCGTGTCGACGGTCGGCTGGGCGGACGGCACGTTCGGCGTCACCGTGATGGCGCAGGACCTCGCGGGCAACCTCCGGGAAGCGACATTCACGGTGACGCTCGACGGGACGCCCCCGGCGATCGTCCTGAACTCCCCGTCCGACGGCTCGACGATCAACGAAGGCGAGTTGATCGACCTGTCCGTGACCGATGCGAACCTCGCGTCGGCAACGTGGGACAACGGCAGCGGTGCGGTGGCCTTCGTTTCGCCCTTTGACATCAACACCACGGGGTGGGGGGGCGGGGCCTTCAACATCTCGGTGCGCGCGTTGGACGCCGTCGGCCTTGAGGCGTGGCTCAACTTCACGGTCACGATCGACACGTCGCCGCCCTCGATCGTCCTCGTCTCCCCCGCGAATGGATCGTACTTTGCCGCGGGGACGACGCTTGTCTTTAACATCACCGACACGGACCTGATGTCGGCCACATGGGACAACGGCTCCAGCGCGCAGGCGTTCGCCGTGGACTTCGAGGTCTCCACGAGCACGTGGTCCGACGGCGCCTTCACGATCACCGTCCGGGCGACGGACGGCGCGGGCAACACCGCCGTCGAGTGGTACGTGTTCACGGTGGACTCCACGCCGCCCTCGGTCACCCTCAACAGCCCTTCGTCCGGCGCCTACATCGCTGCGGGCACCACGCTCGACCTCTCGGTGGTCGAGGCCAACCTCGCTTCGGCCACGTGGAACGACGGCGGGGGGGCCGTGTCGTTCTCCTCTCCGTTCGACATCGACACGACCGGGTGGTCGGACGGCGCCTACACCATATCGGTACGGGTGGAGGACCTGGCGGGAGCCGTGGCGTGGCTCAACTTCACGGTCACGGTCGACTCGACCATGCCCACCATCTCGCTCACGAGCCCCTCGAACGGCTCGTTCATCGTGGCGGGCACGACGATCGTCCTGGCCGTTTCGGACACGAACCTGGACACGGCGACCTGGAACAACGGAAGCGGCTCGAGCTCGTTCTCCGCGCCGTACAACATCTCGACCGGGGGCTGGGTGGATGGGGCCATCACTGTGACGGTCACGGCCACCGACCTGGCCGGGAACGTCCGTGTCGCGTCCTTCGAGTTCACCATCGACTCGACGCCGCCAGCGATCTCGCTCAACAGCCCGGCGGACGGCGACTACGTCCCCGCGGGCACGACGCTCGATCTCGCGGTTGTCGAGGCCAACCTCGCCTCGGTAACCTGGGACAACGGCAGCGGGCCGGTCGCGCTCGCCTCGCCGTTCGACATCGACACCTCGGGCTGGGCGGACGGCGCGTACACGGTCTCCGTCCGGGCCGCAGACCTTGCGGGCACCGTCGCGTGGCTCAACTTCACGGTCACGGCCGACTCGACCCCGCCCGCGATCGCGCTCACGAGCCCCTCGAACGGCTCGTTCATCGTGGCGGGCACGACGATCGTCCTGGCCATCTCGGACGCCAACCTCGACGCGGCGACGTGGGACAGCGGGAGCGGAGCCAATGCATTCTCCACGGCCCACAACATCTCCACGGCGGGTTGGTCCGATGGGGGGGCGGCCGTCACCGTTACGGCGGTGGACCTCGCGGGGAACACGCTCGTCCGCACCTACGTGTTCACCGTCGATTCCACGCTGCCGACCGTGACCCTGGCGTCCCCGTCGCCCGGCGCCGTAGTCGTCGCGGGTACGACGATCGACCTGGCGGTCTCGGACACCAACCTCGCCGGCGCCTGGTGGTCGAACGGGACGGTAACGACCGGCCTCTCCTCGCCCTTCGACATCAGCACGTCCGGGTGGCCGGACGGCGGCGACAGCCTGTCCGTCTGGGCCGACGACCTCGCCGGGAACCGCCGCTACCTGAACTTCACGGTCACCATCGACTCGACGCGCCCCACGATCACTTTGCTAGCGCCCTCGAACAACTCGGTCATCCGGGCGGGGACCGCGATCCAGCTCAACATCTCGGACGCCACGCTCGTCTCGGCCACGTGGAACAACGTGACGAGCGGCGACGTGGCGTTCGCGGTGCCGTGGGTCGTCCCAACGGACGGGTGGCTAGACCGCGCGTACAACATCACGGTGCGCGCGACGGACGGGGCCGGGAACACCTTCACCGAGGTCTTCCGGTTCGTTGTCGACTCGACCCCACCGCAGCTCGTGCTGACTTCCCCCGGCAACAACACCTGGCACCGGGCCGGCGTCGCCGTCAACTTCACGATCACCGACACGAACGCGCTCACGGTTAACCTGTCGGGAGCGCCGACGGCCTTCACCGCCCAGTTCGGCCTCGACACGGCGACCTGGGCGGACGCCACGTACACGCTCGTCGTGCGGGCGTCGGACCCCGCGGGCAACAGCGTGACCCTCGTTGTCGTCATCCACATCGACTCGACCTACCCGGTCATCGCCTCGTCCACACCCGCGGGGAGCGCGATCCGGGCGGGCACCGTCCTGTCGTTCACCATCACGGAGGCGAACCTGGTGGTGGCACAGTGGCGCAACGCCTCCACGGGCGTCTTCGCGCCGTTCCCCACGGACTTCACGCTGCCCACGGGGGGGTGGCCGGACGGGCCGGTGTCCCTCGTCGTGCAGGCCCGGGACGCCGCCGGCAACAGTCACAATGAGACCTTCGACTTCACCGTCGACAGCACGGACCCGGTGCTCTCCATCCTGTCGCCTGCCGTCCTCACGTACATCCAGTCGACGCAGCCTGTCGTCCTCGGTGTCGCCGACTCGACCGCCGTGGCCCTCGAGGTCTTCCTCGGGGGCGTGGACTTGACCGCGCTGATCGTTCCAGGCGCGGGGGGGTCATGGGAACTCCCGCTCGGCGGGCAGCAGGAGGGTGTCGTGGACCTCTTCGTGCGCGCCACGGACGCCGCCGGAAACACCGCCGTCCTCGGGCCCCTCGTGTTCACCGTCGACAACACCGCGCCGCTCCTCCCGGGGAGCCTCGTGGAGATGGGGGGCAACGAGGACACGGACTTCGTGTTCAGCGCGGTCGTCGTGGACGGGCTCGCGGGGATGGACGAGGTCACCTTCGAGTGGACCTTCGACCCCGACGCCCGCGCCCTCTCCAACATCACGCTCGGCGGCAACAACGCCACGTGGGTATTCACCGAACCCGGCTTCTACAACCTCAGCCTCGTCGTGACCGACCCCGCGGGCAACCAGAACAACACGACCTACAACATCCAGATCTTCGACATCACGCCGCCAAGCGTGGAGCTCACGACGACCTTCATCGACTGGGTGGAGGACGTCGAGCTCTTCCTGTCCCAGAACTCCACGGACAACTCCAACCAGACGCTCAACTGGACTTGGAACGCGCCTTCGGCCAACCTGAGCTCCAGCGGCCCCAACATCACGTGGGTTTTCCCCACACCGGGTGTCTACAACATCACGCTGCTCGTCACGGACCCGGCGGGCAACCAGGCGGCCGGCTACGTGGTGGTGGATGTGGCCGATGTGACGGCCCCCGAGGTCGTGGTCGTCGGGCCGACCGTGGTCGACCTCCTGCAGCCCGCGAACTTTTCGGTGAACGTGACCGACAACGACCCCCGGACGTCCTACGCGGACTGGACGATCACCTGGCAGTTCACGAACCTCTCCGACACCTACGAGCAAGTCGGCCGCAACGCCTCCTTCGTCACGGCCGCCAGCCACAACGTCACCGTGCGCGTGACGGTCGTTGACGCGTCGGGCAACTCGATCCTGGTCATCCAGAACCTCACGATCAACGTGCCTCCGCTCATCGTCGGCGGCGGCCCGCCGACGGCGAACGTCTCCGAGGAGTGGTCGTGGACGGTGGACACCTTCGATGTCGAGGCCGGCGGCCCCGTGCCGATCACCATCGTGTTCGGCCCCGCGGGCATGACGCTCGACGGCAACAACACCCTGCGGTGGACGCCGAGCGCCGGCCAAACAGGCCCGCAGAATGTCACGATCGAGTTCAGCGACGGCTTCTCCACCATTCAGAAGACGTTTACCCTGTATGTCGGGGACCCCGCCGCCGCCGCGGGCAACCGCGCCCCCTACTTCGTGAGCGTGCCCCTCCAGGATGCGCGCGTCAACGTCTGGTACGAATACGCCTTCGAGGCCCGCGATGACGACGGGAACGCGCTCCAGTTTTTCCTAGCGTTCGCGAGCGAGCCCGGTTTCGAGCTGAACGAGCAGGCGCGGCTCGTCCGCTGGTTCCCGCCGTGGCACCCCGTCGGGGACGAGCCTTTCATGCGCAACGTGACGATCTCCATCATCGCGTTCGACGGCTATGCGTACGCAAACCAGACGTTCGTCGTCCGCTTCCGCAACCCACCGAACCAGTGGCCCGTCCTGTCAGGCCAGGCGGCGGTCGAGCCCATGGGGCTCAACGAGACCGCGCGGATCCAGATCTCTAGATACTGGAGCGACCCGGACGACCCGCTCTCGCTCCTCATCTTCACCATCAACGGGACGTACGAGGACCGGCTGGCTGCGGCGGGAAGGGTCGACTGGTACGTCGACCGGACGAACCCGAACGACCCATGGCTCGTCATCACGGCCAAGGCGACTGGCACGACCGAGTTCATCCTGGTCGCGAAAGACCCGTCGGGTGGCACTTCCGAAAACAACACGTTCCGCATCATCGTCGGCTCTGGGCTGCCCCCGCCGGCCTCGGAGATCCCCTTCTGGCTGATCGCCGTCATCCTGGGTGGCCTCGGTGTGGGCCTGGCGGGCGTCGCCGTCGCCGTCCGCCGCTCCCGTGCCGCGTCGATGGCGGCCCAGTCCGCTTCCAAGGTCGCGCACTCGGCGCTCGAGACCGCCTCCAAGATCCCGCAGGCCGTCGTCCAGCCGGCCGAGCCGCTGCCCGCCAAGGGCACGAAGAAGGACACGTACGTCATCGAGGCGGTCTTCGTCATCTACCAGGACGGCCGCCTGATCTACTCGAAGACCGACATCTCGGACGTGAAGTTCGAGGACCCCGAGCTCGTGGCGTCCATGTTCTCGGCCGTCCAGTCGTTCATCCAGGACTCGTTCCAGCAGAAGGGCGAGCTCGACCGCCTGGGGTTCGGCGAGAACACGATCATGATCGAGCGGGGCTCGACGACGTTCATGGCGTGCGTCATCTACGGGCAGCCCACGCAGGACCTTGCCGACGGGATGAAGGACACCCTCACCACGGTCGAGAACGCCTACGCCGGCATCATCGAGCAGTGGGACGGCTCCGTGACGTCGCTCGAGGGCCTCGAGCAGTACGTCATGCCGTTCCTGGCGACGACTGCCCACCTGACGCGGAAGGACGTGCAGCTCGCGCTCACCGAGAAGGGCGTCAAGATGCTGTCGGAGCTCGAGTTCTTCCAGGGCTTTGTCCGCCTCAAGTGCGGCGTGAAGAACGACACCGACACGGTGATCACCAAGGTGACCGTGTCGATCGACTTCAACGAGGACGTGCTGCGCCTCCACCACATCGAGCCGGAGACGTACAAGAAGCAGGGCTCCGAGGTGCAGCTCGGCGTCCTCAACCCGCAGGAGAAGGCGTCGGTCGCCTACTACTTCGACCCGCAGATCTGCACGGAGTCGATGATCGACGGGATCGCGCGCTACCGCGACTCGAAGGGCGCGGTGCACTCCGTGAACATGAAGACACGCAAGGCGGAGGTCGTCTGCCCGATCTTCTTCACGAAGGAGCACGCGAACACGGCGATGCTGAAGCGCCTCGTGGAGGGGGAGCTCGACCAGCGCGACTCCAAGGTGTACAGCGTGGGCGCGCTCCCGGAGGGGACGGCATGGAAGGACGTGTTCGGGCTGCTCAAGGACGTCGTGCTCTCGCACGACGTCCACCTCGTGCGCGACTTCATCCGGGAGGAGCCGTACCACGCGGAGGTCTGGTTCTACGGGGAGACCAAGGTCAAGGGCTACAAGATCGTGATCCGGGCTGCCGTCCAGGAGGAGGCGCAGAAGGTGGAGTTCTTCGCGGCCTCCACGCAGATCCCCGCGATCACGGGGCTGCTGGCGGAGTTCAACCACACCCTGCAGAACATGATGAAAACAAAGCACAAGGGGCTCGTCCTCGTGCCCGAGTTCGACGAGGCCGTCAAGCAGGAGGTCGAGAAGAAGGCCCTCATGCCGAAGATGCAGGACGCGGAGCTGGAGAGCGGCGAAACGGAGCAGTAGCCCGGCCGGGCCGCCCCCCCGGGGCACCGGGGCCGTTTCCGGTGGAGTTTCGGTGCGCGCCGCGCGCTCCCGAGGTCATGCGAAACCCGCACGGCCAGGCCTTTCAGGCCAACCGTGCTGGGCGGCGAGACTCCCGGCGAAGTTATTATATAAGGTCGTGTTCAGCGGCCTACCGGCTACCCCGCGGTAGCCAGCCGACCCGTACGAGTGTGCTATCCTATGGCCGATCCTGCCCGAACCCCTTCCCACCGCTTGCCCCCCGCCACCCGCCCGAGCCCCCGGGGGGGTCGCCGCCCCCTGCGGGCCGCAGCCCTATCGGCCATGGGGGGGCTCATGCTTTTCGCGCTCCTGCTCGTCCTTGCCCCCGCGGCGGACGCGCAGTGCACGACCGCGCCCCGCGAGTTCTACATCGACGACAGCTACCCGGCCCCCAACCCCGTGGCATGCCAATACCAGACCATCGCCCAGGTGCTGGCGCTGGGGCCCGCTAGCGGGGACATCTACAACATCGCCAACGGCTACTACGGGCTGAACCACAACCTCACCGTCTCCGGCACGACCTGGATCGGCGAGAGCGAGCGCGGCGTGGTCATCAACGCGAGCGGGACGAACTTCGCGCCGCTCGCGGTGCGCGCGTCCAACACGAACCTCACCAACCTGACATTCAACGGCTACCAGTGGGGCCTCGAGGTCGACTACAACGGGGGCGCCGGGGGATCGAGCAACCGCACGACGGTGGAGAACGTGTCGCTGAACGGCCCCTCCTGGGCGTGCATCTGCTGGGGCCACAACCTGACGCTGCGCGACATCACGGCCCGGGCCCAGGTCGGGGTCTACAACCAGAACGGGTGGAACTTCACTCTCGAGCGCTTCAACTTCGTCTCGACCACGACTTTCGGGGCTGGCGTCTACGCGTTTGGCACCGGCAGTGTAACGGTCGTGGACTCGTACATTGACATGATCAGCGGGGGGGTGGCGCTTCAAATCGAAAAGCCGGTCGGGTCCGTGCGCAACGTCACGACCAACGGCACGGGGCTGGCCGTGTTCTTTTACGCATCCGTCGGCGGCGACGTTAGTGAGCTTTACGTCAGGAACTGGACCGCGACCGGCCTCTACCTCGGCCGCAGCGGCGTGTACTCCGTCCGCGACGTGGTGATCGCAGAGGGCTCGGGCCAGGCGATCGTGGCGACCAACACCGCCCGTGTGACGATGCAATCGGTCTCGGCAGACCGCTGCACCACTTGCCTCATGGTGACGGCGGGCGCCACCGTCACGGTGAGGGACTTCACCGCCGCCAACGCGACGTACGGCATCCAGTTGCAGAGCGGAAGCGCCATGAACGCCTCATCGGTGACGCTGATGAACATCTCGACCAACCCCATCTACGGGTCGGGAACGGCAATCCTCAACCTGAGCGGCGCCGTCGTGGTCGATGGCAGCGACAACATCCTATGGACGTCGACCCGGCCACTGACCGTGCGGGACTCCGTCCTGGCAAGCGCCGGGGACGCCGGGATACAGGTCGACTCGTCCGCGGGCCTCACGCTCCTCAACGTGACGTTCCTCGACTCCCACAACTACGCGGTGTACTGCAACCCCTGCGGGGGGCTCACTTGGCTCAGCGGGGCCGTCAACAACTCCTCGTATGGTGTGTACTCGTTCTCGAGCCAGCCGACGACCATACGCGGCGTGAACTTTACGAACCTCCGCGCGTGGGCGATCGGCCTCTGGTCGTGGGGCGTGGACTCCACCGCCATCGAGAACACGACCATTGTGAACGCGACCTACGGGATGTACATCGGCGGGTCCGTCCGGACGCGCCTTGCGGGCAACACGTTCGTCAACATCCCCTACGAGGGGGTCTCCATGTGGGACGCCTCGTATTCCTCGTGGGCGGACAACGCATTCCTCAACGTCACACAGCCCCTAGTCTGGGAGCCCTACTGGTCGGACGCCCCGCAGAATTACCATGACATCCCCACCTCGAACACCGTCGACGGCAAGCCGATCTACTACCTGCTCAACGTCAGCGGGTTCACCGTCCCCTCGAACGCCAGCCTGCTCATCTTCATCAACTGCACGAACATCACCGCGGACTCTGTCAGCCAGACCAACGCATTCCACGGCGTTATCGTGACCCTCTCCCGGAACATCGTCATCACGAATTCACGGATTGTGGGGTACGGCGGGTCGACGCAGGTTCTCTACACCGAGGGCTTCACGATGCAGAACGTCACGGCCTACGGGGCCCCGACGGGGTGGAGCGCCGGGCTCTATGCGTACGAATCGGACAACATGACGTTGCGCGACCTGACGATCCAGTACCTTGGAGCATTCGCGACGGGCGACGGCGTCTCCGTCCAGTCCTCGGAGGGCGTCACGATCGAGCGGCTCTTCACGAACAACGTGGGGTCCTCGTTTAACGGCTTCTCCCTCGTGAACCTGTCGATCCGCGACTCGGCGGGCGCAAACAGCGCCTGGATGGGCTTCGAGTGCGACTTTTGCACGAACGGCCGGATGACGAACGTGACCGCGATCAACACTTCGTACGGGGTCTACCTGTACTACCCATCGACCTTCATCGCCGAGGACCTGTTCGTCCGGAACGCGAGCTCGGTCGGCATCTACCTGTATCGTGGCGGGGCCGTCCGCCTCTCGTTCGTGGACTCCGTGCTCGCCTCCCAGCGCGCGCTCTATGTGTACCAGACGAACAACTTGACCGTGACGAACGGCACCTTCGGCGCGCTCACCGTCGCGCCGGCGTACATCAACGCGGCACCGGACTTCCGCGCCTACAACTCCACGTTCGTCGGGGTGAACGCGAGCTCCTTCCAGGTCGTGGGGGCCTCCCCCGGCTTCCTGATGTACCACAACAACTTCTACGGCGGCTCGATCACGAACGCGGGCGGCGTGGGGACGTGGGACTTCGGTTACCCGACGGCGGGCAACTTCTACTCGTGGGCAGTCGCCGGCTTCACGGACTACTTCACGGGCGTGGCCCAGTCGACGCCAGGCAAGGACGGCATCGCCGACCAGAACTACACGGTCGGCGGGGCCGCCCGGGACTACTACCCGCTGATGGACCCATGGCCGCCCGGGATCTCCCTCACCTCGCCGGCCAACGGCGCGGTCATCCAGGCCGGCACGCCGCTCAACTTCTCGGTCTCGAACTTCTTCGACGCCGCCAGCTGGAGCGACTCGTTCGGGGGGAACAGCACCTCGTTCTCGTACCCGCACGACCTCAACACGACGGGGTGGGCCGACGGGTGGCACAACATCACGGTCGCCGCGACGGACGGCGTCGCCCCCACGGCGGTGCGATCGTTTTCGTTCGAGTTCGATTCGACCGACCCGCTCGTCGTGACGACCCCGGCGCTCGGCTCGGCCTCGGTCGCCCGCGGGGCCCGGATCAACATCACCGTCACGGACGTCCACCTCAACGGCACCCTCTTCATCATCGACGGCGGCCTGACGATCATCGGGTCTCCGACGTACTCGGTGGACACGACCGGGTGGTCTGTCGGCAACCACTGGATCCTCATCGCCGCGAACGACACCGCGGGCAACCTCTTCCTCTTCAACTGGTCGTTCTACCTCGACGGGGCCGCGCCCACCCTCGGGCTCTTCGACCCCGCCGGTGTGCTCTTCGTGCCGCCGGGGACGCGTTTCACATACGACGCCTCCGACGAGTTCCTGCTCGGCACGGTCGAGTTCACGGCCACGGGCCTGAACGCCACGGGGCCATACTCGGGCGCGCTGGCGCCGAACGTCACGCGCTTCAGCGTCGACACCTCGGGGTGGGCCGACGGGTGCTACGACCTCTCCGTGACCGCCTACGACGACGCGGGCCACGCGACCGTCGTCGCCCAGCAGGTGTGCGTCGACGGGACGCCGCCCGACCTGTTCGCGCTCATGCAGTATTCGGCGGACGAGGACGTGCCCTTCACGTTCCCCGGCGCCGATGTCGTGGACCTGGACTGGCTCCCCACGTACACCTGGGAGTTCGACCCCGACCTCTTCTTGGCGCTCCAGACGCTGACCGGTCGAAGCCCCGCGTGGACGTTCAACACGCCCGGCACGATCAGCGTCCACCTCATCGTCGTCGACCGCGCGGGGAACCTCGCCACGACGGACTTCAGCCTAACCATCGTGGACGTGACCCCGCCCACGGCGGTCTTCTCCCTGCCCGGCAGCGCGCCAGAGGACGTGAACGTCACGCTCGACGCGACGGGCAGCTCCGACAACGACCCGGCGTGGGCCGTGGGGAACGACTCGCTATTCTCGTGGACGATCGAGGGCCCGACGGGCACGATCACGCTCAGCGGCGCGACGCCCTCCGTGAACCTCACGGAGCCCGGGAACCACACCGTCACCCTCACCGTCCGTGACCCCACGGGTCTCACGGCGTCGCTGACCGAGACGATCTTCATCCAGGACCGGACCGCCCCCGCGATCTCCGTGGATGGCCTCGAGGCCGTGATCAACGAGGGCGGCACCATCTACTTCGACGCCTCGCCCACGACGGACAACCTGCCAGGGGATCTGACGTTCGTCTGGTCCTTCATCTACGACGGGTCGCCGGGCACGGTGGCCGGCGACTACCTCGAGTTCACGTTCGATGTCCCGGGTACGTACACGATCACCCTCTCGGTGACGGACGCCTCCGCGAATGTCGGGACGCTCTCCCACAGCCTGCGCGTCAACGACAACCCTTCGCTCGGCAACAGCCCCCTCACGCAGGTGGCGGGCGGCCAAGCGTACTCGTGGCAGATGCAGATCGTCGACGGCGACGCCGGCGACACGCACTCGTTCGACCTCGTGGAGGGCCCCACCGGGCTGCAGGTCTCCCCGACGGGCCTCGTCCAGTGGAGCCCCTCGGCCGGCGCCTACGGGGTCCACCGCGTCCACATCGCGGTCTACGACGACTACGGCTACCTCGACGTGGTCTATGTGATCACGGTGACGCGGCCGGCCGACCCGGACAACCGGGCGCCGGCATTCACGACCTTCCCGCTGCAGAGCGTGGCCCCGGGGGCCACCTACACCTACGGCGTCCAGTTCAGCGACCCCGACGGGGACAGCCTGACGCTCGCGCTCGCCTCCGGGCCCGAGGGGATGACCCTCGACGCCGGCAACACCCTGCGTTGGGACGTGCCCACATGGGTTTCCGACGGTGAGATGTCCGACGTGAGCCTGGCCCTCTCGGACGGCCTGATCACCGTCCACCAGAACTTCACCCTCCGCGCGCGCGCCGCCAACGCGGCCGCCCAGTTCGTGTCGAACGCGTTCACGACCTCCTTCGACCTTCAGGTCGGGGGCTCGACCTCCATCCCCCTCGGGCCGGGCGTGGCCACCGACTCCGACGACCCGTATGCCGACCTGGCGTTCTTCGTGGTCGTGTCGGAAGGGGACGCGGTGGAGGCCGCCATCGTGATCATCGACGGGACGCCGACGCTCGTCATCACGGCTCTCAAGCCGGGGGTGTCCACGGTGACCCTCCGCGTGGCCGACCCGAGCGGGGCGGGCGACGAGGTCGAGATCACCGCCCGGGTCGCGGGCACGACCCCGGCCGGCGGCGACGTGACGCTCATGCTCCTCCTGCTGGCGGCCATCGCGGGTGCCGGCGTGGTGGCGCTCGTGCTCGTCAAGCGCCGCCGGCCCGGCGATGAGGGCGCCGTGGCGATGGCGCCCCCCACGGTGGGGGCCGAGGAGGTCCAGGTGGACGTCGTGGAGCAGGCTCCCCCGGCTCCGCCGGCGCCCCCGGCCCGCAAGCCGCCCGTCCCGCCGGCCGCGGTCGCCGTGGGCGCGGGGGCCGCGGCTGCGGGCGCAGCCGCCGCAGCGGCGTCCGCCGCCGTCCCGCCTGCCGTGGGCAAGCCCTCGAAGGCCGCCACCTACACGATCGAGGGGCTGTTCATCATCTACCAGGACGGGCGCATGATCTTCTCGAAGACCGACCTCGGCGCCGAGCAGCTCGGCGACCCCGAACTCGTGTCCTCGATGTTCACGGCCGTCCAGCAGTTCATCAAGGACTCGTTCTCCGCCGAGGGCGAGCTGAACAAGATGGGCTACGGGGACAACCAGATCTTCATCGAGCGGGGGAGCCACCTCTACATGGCGGCCATCGCGTTCGGCGAGCCCGACAAGGAGCTCCAGGAAAAGATGCAGACCGCCATCGAGAAGATCGAGTACTCGTACGCAGGCGTCGTCGAGGCATGGGACGGGCAGACGAACCGCTTCTCGGACATCGAGAAGTACGTCGTCCCCGTGCTCGCGCTCACCGCGGGGATCACCCGCGGCGACGTGCTGGCGGCCACCACCACGCGCGACGTGAAGGTCCTCTCCCAGCTCGAGTTCTTCCAGGGCTTCGTGCGCCTCAAGGTCGGCGTCAAGAACGACACGGAGGCCGTGATCACCAAGGTGACGCTCGACATCGACTACAACGAGGACGTCCTGCGCCTCCAGCGCATCGAGCCGGCGTCCTACAAGACGAGCGGCGCGCGGGTGATGCTGAACGTGCTGAACCCGGGGGAGAAGTCGTCGGTCGCCTTCTACTTCGACCCGCAGATCTGCACGGAGACGAACATCGACGGCATCGTCCGGTTCCGCGACTACAAGGGCGTGCTGTCCTCCGTCACGATGAAGACCCGCAAGGCCGAGGTCGTCTGCCCGCTCTTCTTCACGAAGGAGCACGCCAACACGGCGATGCTCAAGCGGCTGATCGAGACGGAGCTCGGGGAGCGCGACTCGAAGATCTACACGATCACGAAGCTGCCGCCCTATGTGAAGCACAAGGACGTCTTCGAGGTGTGCAAGCAGGTCGTCCTGTCGCACGATGTCCACATGGTCCGCGAGTTCCTGAGCTACAACCCGTTCTCCGGGGAGGCGTGGTTCTACGGCGAGACGAAGGTGAAGGGCTACAAGATCGTCATCCGGACGGCCGTGCGCGAGGACAACATGATCGAGTTCTTCGCGGCCTCCACGGTGATCAAGGCGGTCACGGGGCTGCTCGCGGAGTTCAACCACACGCTGATCTCGATGGTCATGGAGCGCTACTCGGACGTCAAGATCGAGCAGATATACGACGAGGGGACGAAGCACCAGATCCAGGCGAAGGCGCTCGTGGACAAGCTCGGCGAGGGCGAGGCCACGGCGGGGGAGACGGACCAGTAGGGGATTCCGGGCGGCGCCGCACGTCACGGCCGCGCGGGCGTTTCCCCCGGGCGGGCGGTGCCGCTGAGGGGGACGCAGGCGGGGGCGCGCGCCTGGTGGCCCGTACGAGCCAGTCTAGGGTCGCCTGCAAGCTTGCGGCGCCGGCAAGAGCCCGCTCTGTCGCCGGGCGCGTCGGCGGCACTGTAGGCCACGCGATCTCCTCCTGGGCGACCGTCCGATTTAAATAGGCCTCCCTCACAATTACCCGCGGGGTGGAAAGATAGCGACACCTGGAATGCCTGCGCCTGCGCCTGGAATGACGACTGCTCCGATGGCACCTCCGCCACCGGTGGAAAAGACGGTGAAGCCGATCCTCGGCGGCGTCTTCTTCCTGCTTGCCATGCTGAAGAACCTCTTCTTCGTGGTAGCCGTGGGGATCATCTTCTCCGCGGGGGTTCCCATGACGCTCTCGGAACTCGGCATCCTGCTCACGGTCATGCCGATCGTCGGCCTGATAGGGACGTTGGGGGCTATGGTCCTCTGCTTCATGCGCAAGATGTGGATGATCGCGCTCGTCCTGGGCATCGTCGGCCTGGCGGGCAGCGCCATGTTCGGGATCTTGATCTTCATCGGACCGATGGGCTTGATTTTCGCGCTGCTCGGCGTGATCATGCTCGTCCTGTCGAAGAAGGAATTCGCGAGCTAGCCGGCGCTGCGAATCTTTCTCCCTTTCGCTGGGGCGCGACCCGCCCCAGCGCCTGCATTTCTTTTCTAGGTCCCCGGTTAGGCGACAGCCGGACGCGCGAGGAATGTCCTATATCCGAAGCCGCCGGCGCCACGGCGGCCGGATCGGCCAATGGCTTTATCATGGAGATCCGGATAGTTTCCCCTGGGTGGGACAATATCGGTCACTCCTCAGCCTAACGCCAGTGTGCCTGCAAGTGGAACCATGCCCGGGATGGCCCCGGCCCCCGCGGCGGAGAAGCCGAAGCAGTGGGGCCCTGTCGTCATCGGGCTCGTCGGGGGGATCATCGCGCTGCTGGGCGCGGTGATCCCGTGGACGCTCGTGCAGTCGTGCGCGGGCGCGCTCGGCATCGAGCTGTGCATCTCGCTGCCGATCCCGGTCCCGCTGGGGACGCTGAACCCGCTCCTCGGGATCGCGCCCATCCTCGCGCTGCTGACCGCGCTCGTAGGGATTGTCCTGCTCTTCCTGCACAAGCCTATGACGGGCATGGTTGCCGGACTGATGGGCATCCTGTCGATGCTCTTCGGGATCCTATTCATTGTGTCCTTTGGTGGGATCGAAACGGAGCTCCTCAACCTCGTGGGCGGGGGCGGCAGCGCCTCCATCCGGGTGGGTGTGAGCTTCGGGGTCTACCTGACCATCATCGGCGGCCTCATCTTGGGCATCGGCGGCTTCATGCAGTGGATGAAGCTGAAGGGGTCTGCGGCCGCGCCCTCCGCGTGAGCTGGGGGGCATTCCCCCGTCTTCCCGGGGCCCTCCGGCCCCGGCCTTTCCTTTCCTCGCCGAGGGCCCGCGCCGCCTGCCCTCCCCCCGCGGCGTACCGGGGCGCCCCCTTCGCCTGGGCCCCGAGTATTATCTAGCCATCGCGGCGTAGCGTGCCCGGTGGGGGGATGACGCCCGACCCCTATGCGCCGCGCCCCCCAGCCGGCGCGCCACCGCCGCCGTACCCTCCGCCCGCGTACCCCCCGCCTGCGTACCCGCCCCCGACGTATGCCCCTCCCTACGGGCCCCCGATGTACGCGCCTCCGCCGGGGTACTACGCCCCCGTCCAATACGCGCCCCCGCCGCCAGCGCCGCCGTCCGACACGCCGTGGGGCGCACTCATCCTCGGGCTGCTCGGTGGCCTCGTCGCCATGATCGGCGCCATCCTCCCTTGGATCACCTTCCAGACGTGCGCCGGCCTCGGGCTGTTCAGTTTCTGCCTGCCGTTTGCCCTCCCCGGTACTTTCAGTGTCGCATCGTACAGTTCGTTCCTCACGATTGCCGCCCCCCTCGCCTTCGTCCTGGCGCTCGCCAGCCTCATGCTCCTCTTCCTGAACAAGCCGGCGATGGGGATCGCCTCCTCCGGCCTTGCCATGGCCGCGGTGGTCATCGCGATCATGCACATCGTCGTGGCTTCGCCGCTCCTCGACGACATGGGCTCGGACCTGACGGTCGCGTCGGCGACCCTCACCGTGCGGGCCTCGATCGGGGCGGGCCCGTACGTCTTGGTCGTCGGGGCGCTGTTGCTCTTCATTGCGGGCCTCGTCGACTGGAAGATGCTGAAAGACACGGAGGCCCGCAAGGCGGCCGCCGAGGCGGCCAAGGCGGCGCAGGCAGGCCCGTCGCCGCTGACGCCCCCGTGAGCCGCCGGGCGCGCCCACCTCGCAACGGCCCGCTTTCACCGACCCCCCCCGTAAAGGCTTATCCCCCCCGCCCCACTGGGTCGGCCGGTGCCCACGTTCGACCCGGAGTTCGCGCCCGCGGGCCCGCTGCCCTCCGACCTCTTCCTCGCGCCGCCCGGGATCCCGCCCGACCTCTGCCTCCAGTGCCGGGGCGCCAAGCTGCTCTGCGGCAAGCCTGCCTGCCCCGTGCTCATGCGCGCGTACTCGGCGATGCGGACGCGTGCGCTCATCGGCAACTCGCTCACCCTCGAGGGCTCGTCCCCGCCCGCGGTGTTCGTGGGCCGCACGGGGTACCCCAAGGTGGCGGTAGGGCCGCTCGTCCCCCCCACGGTCGGCGACACCGCGGTCCTCGACACCCCCGAGGCGTGGGTGGGCAAGTCCGTGGAGGAGATCATCGACTTCCGCCAGCAGCTCGTGCGGGGGATGCACTACGTGCGCGTGACGGACGTCGACGCGCGCGACAAGGTGGTGGAGCGCACGCGCGAGCTCGCGCTCCTCGCGCGCCCCGCCGTGGTGGACGCCGCCTTCCGGAAGCGGCCCGTGGGCCGCGTGGTGCTCGACGACGAGGTGCAGCCGTTCGGCCCCTCCGCGCCGCTTGCGGGCGTCGAGGTGGAGAATACCCCGTTCGACGCGCGCCTCGAGAAGAAGTTCTACGACACCGACCAGGCAGCGCGGGGGGCGGTGTCCGACCTCTACCGGGACGGCCTGCTCGTGTCGCAGCTCCAGCGCGCCTTCTCGGTGGGCGCTTTTGGCGACGCGCGCCGCCGCCGGTTCGTGCCGACGCGGTGGTCGATCACGGCCGTCGACTCGATGCTCGGGGAGGAGCTCATGGACAAGACGAGGCGTGCGCCGACCATCGACGAGCACCGGGTCTACGAGACGTACGATCTCGACACGCGGTGGTTCGTCCTCTTCATGCCGACCTCCTGGCGCTACGAGCTCATCGAGGCGTGGTACCCGGAGACCACGTGGAACCCGTTCGGCTCCGAGATCGTGGTGATGGGCGACGCGGAGTTCTACGGGGGGCGCCGCGCGTACGCATCGATCGGGGGCTGCTACTACGCCGCGCGGCTCGCGGTCAACGAGGCGCTCGTGCGGGAGGGGCGGCAGGCCGGGGTCGTGATCTTCCGCGAGACCCACCCCGGGTACGTCCTGCCCGTGGGGGTCTGGAACGTCCGTGAGCACGTGCGCCGCGCGGTGGCGGGGGCGCCGCGGAAGTACGGGACCCTCGAGGCGGCGCTCGCCCGCCTTCGCGAGGTGATGGCGATCCCCCTTTCCCGGTGGGTCGCCGAGAGCAAGGTGCTCACTGACTTGAAGCGCCAGCGGAGGCTGGAGGCCTACCTCGCGTAGGCGCCGGCCGGGGAGAGGTGTGTGGGTGGACGGTACCAAAGCGGCCGCACGGGGCCCGGCCCGCATCGTCGAGGTCCCCTGCAAGCAGGCGCTCGCGCCGTCGCTGCTGGCGGGGTACGACTGGGCGCTCAACCCCTACCGCGGCTGCGCGTTCGACTGCCTCTACTGCTACGCGCCGGATGTCGTCCGCGTCGACCGCGCGTCGTGGGCGTCCACCGTCTTCGTGAAGCGCGCGGCGCCCAAGGTGCTCGCCCGCGAGGTGCGCCGGCGCCCGCGCGGGGTGGTGGGCCTCTCGACCGTCACCGACCCCTACCAGCCGGTGGAGCGCGACCTCGAGGTGACCCGCCGCTGCCTCGAGGTGCTCGCGCGCGCCGGGTGGCCTGTCTCGGTCCTCACGAAGGGGCCCCTCGTGACCCGCGACCTGGACATCCTCGCCCGGGGGGCGGAGAGCGAGGTGGGGTTCTCCATCGCCACGGGGGACGACCGGGAGCGGCGGCGGTGGGAGTCGCGCTGCCCGCCAGTCGGCGCGCGCTTCGACGCGCTCGCGCGGGTGGCCGACGCGGGGGTGCGCGCCTACGTGTTCGCGGGCCCCCTCTACCCCGAGTCGTCCCCCGAGGCGGTGCGCGAGATCGCGCGCCGCGCGGCCGCGGCGGGGGCCGCCGAGGTGATGGCCGACTCCCTGCACACGCGCCCGGGCGAGCTCGAGCGCCGCGTCGACGCGACCTGCGGGGTCCCGGCCGCCGGGCGCGCCCGCGCCCACGCCGCGCTCGTCGAGGCGCTCTCCGACGAGTGCGCCCGCGCGGGCGTGCCGTTCACGCAGGCCGAGAACTGGAAGCCCCGCGCCTCAGGAGGTGGCCGGGGCGGCGGCCGCGGCGGCCGCGGCGAGCAGCGTCCGGTGGCCGCGGGCACAGCAGTACAGGACGCGGCCGTCGTCGAGCAGCCGCGCGAAGTAGCTCGTCCGCGTGCAACGCTTGCAGACCGCCTCGCCCTCGACGCCCGCCTGCAGGAATTCGACTGACTCGACCTCCATGGGGACGAGGTCCTCCGGGCGGACGTCGTCCTCGCCGTCGGCGTCCGCCGCCGCCTCGCCCCCGCGGGCGACGGAGCGCTTCCCCCGCTCCCCCGGCAGCTGCGCCACGGGGATCGTCCCCCGCCCGCCGCACGCCGGGCACAGGTGCATGTCGGCCGGCAGCTTCGCCGCGTCCGCGACGCGGTAGAGGACGCCGCGGCCCACCGTCCGCTTGACGATCGCCCCTTGCTCCACGAGCTTCTTGAGGGCGTACTGGACCTGGACGAGCGTCTTCGTCGGGAACCCCGTGGCCACGTCGCGCGGCCGCCACTCGCGCGCCGCGTCGCCTTGCATGGTGCGCAGCACCTCGTCCTCGAGCGCCACACGCCGTCCTCCGGGCATCGCGGTTAGGGGGGGCCCCAAGATTAAAGGATTCGGATTCAGCCGCGCGGGGCGCGGGCCGCCGCCACCTCCACGCAGAAACTCGTCCCCTGCTGGAAGTCCCCGCGCACGCGGTTCTCCGCCCACACCTTCCAACCGAAGCGCTCGGCGATCAGCCGCACGAGCGTGAGGCCCGTCCCGGAGTGGTAGCCCGACGGCATCTTGGCCCGCCGGTCGGGGGCGATGCGCGTGAGCAGCGACTCCTTGGCCTCGTCGGGGATGCCCGGGCCGCGGTCCGAGACGGTCACGAGCGCCGAGCCGCTAGGGAGCGGGCGGATCTCCACGTCGACGCGGGCCTCCTCCCCGGGCGTGTACTTGACGGCGTTGTGGACGAGGTTGTAGAACAGCTCCGTCGCCAGGTAGTCCGCGCGCGCCTCGAACGACCCCGCAAAGTTGTGGAGGTTGATCTCGACGCGCCGGTCGGGGAACGAGCCGAGCGCAATGGCGATCGCCTGGCGGACGGCCTCCTCGAGGTCGATCGTCCCCTCGGGGGCCTCCGACCAGGACCAACGCAGCGCGGAGATCTTCTTGATGTTCGTGATCAACGCGTTGGAGCGGTCGACCTGACCGAGGACGCGCTCCGCGTACTTCTGCCGCCGCTCCGGGGAAGCGGCGGCGTCGGCCCTGAGGAGCTCGCCGAACCCGCGGATGCCCTGGTTGATGTTCGAGATGTCGTGCGTGATCAGGTCCAGGAAGAACTCCGCGAGCTCCTTGGCCTGGGTGAGCTCGCGCTCGGCGCGCTTGCGCTGCGTGATGTCGAGGAAGAAGGAGACGGAGCCGCCGTAGCGCTCTCCGGCCTCGAGCGCCTGGGTCGACACGAGGACGGTCGTCCCCTGCCCGTCGGGGCGCTTGAGCTCCATCTCGTAGACGGAGGCCGCGCCCATCTTCCGGCGCATCCGGATGGCCTCTTCGTGCGCGGGTGTCTCGGGGCTCACCACCTCGCCGAGGGGGAGCCCGGCGAGCGCAGCCGGCGGGCGCCCGACGAGCTCGGAGAACTTGGCGTTGGCGAACACGATCCGGCCGTCGGGGTCGTCCACCACGACGCCGCCGATGTTGACGTTGGCCACCGCCTGGTAGATGCGGCGCAGCTCGCGTTCGCGGCGGGAGCCGACCCACAGGAGGACGCCGAGGCCGACCCCCGTCGCGAAGAAGAGGGCGGCGAGGAAGGGGGTGCCCGCCGTGCCGACGGCCGGGACGATCCTCGCGAGGTCGTCCACGAGGAATGTGATGAGGGCGAGCAGCGCCCCGAGGACGACGCCGAGCACGAGCTCGCGGTAGGCCGTGAGGCGCCCCGGGCGGGCGCCGATCCCCGGCCCGGCCAACGCCCCCCGCCCCGCGGGCGGATGCCCGCCGTGGTGATTTGTAGGTTGGCGCCCCTCGGTCGGGATTATACGGCGCCCCCGCGTCATGGCGCCGCAGGGGGCGAGGGCGACGGCGGGCGGGGCCGCGCGTGGAGGATTTGCCGAGGGCGGCGGGTTCGTGGAGCACCCGCTCCTGGCGCCGGGAGCCGCGCCGTGGCGGGACGCGGAGGTCGAGGCCGCGCGGCGGGCGGCGCGGCGCTCGACCTTGTGCGTGGGCCCTAGCGGCGCGGACGGTGCGGGGGGCGCGGGGGTCGCGCTGCTCGTGGCGGCCGACCGGATCCGGGTGGCGGGCGGGATGGCCCTGGTCGTGGCGCCGACGGGGGCCGCCGCGCGGTGGCACGCCGCACGGATGGGGGAGGCGTTCGCCCCCTCGGCGGCCGCGCGCGTCGCGGCGCTTGGCGGGCGGGCCGCGCTCGCGGCCCGCCGCGAGGCGTGGTCGGGGGCGTGGGTCGTGTGCACCACGCCAGAGCGCGCGCTGGGGGACGCGTACGGGGGCGTCGCCGACTTCGGGCGGTGCTCGCTCCTCGTGATCGCATCCGCGGAGCGGGCGGTTGGAAGCCCCACGTACGCGGACCTCCTGCGCGAGGTCCGGCGCGCGCGGCCGCGGGCGCTCGTCCTCGGGCTCTCGGCCGTGGCCGTCGCCGCCGACCGCCGCCGGACGGCCGCGATCATGGACGCGCTCGGGGTGCGCCAGCTCGAGGTGCTGGAGGAGGCGGGGTCGGGCTCCCGCGGCAGTCCCGGCGAGGCGGCGTTGGAGGCGGTGCCAGTCGACCTCCCGGAGGGCCACACGCGCCTGCGAGACCTGCTCGAGGCCGAGCTTGCGCAGCGGGTCGACCGGCTCGCCGCGCTGGGGCTGCTGCCGCGGGCCGACGCGCGGTGCGTGACGCAGGCCGCGCTCGTCGAGGCCGCGGCGCGCGCGCGACCCACGCGCGCATCCCGCGTGTCGGCCCCCGTGGAGGCGCTGCGCGTACAGGCGCAGGCCCTGCTCCTCCTGGAGGCCATCGAGGTGTTCGAGGGCCAGGGGGCCGCGCGGCTCGCCGACTTCCTCGACCGCCTAGGCTCCGGCGAGGGGGCGCCCCCTGGGGAGCGCGCGGTCGCCGCGTCCCCCGCGCTTGCCGAGGCGGCCCGCGCCGCGCGTGCGCTTGCGGCCGCCCCATCCCCCAAGGGGGAGGAGGTCAAGCGGCTGCTGCGCGATGCGCTGCGCGCGCGGCCTGGAGCGCGGATTGTCGTGGTGGCCAAGCACCAGGAGACCGCGCGCGCGGTGGCCGGTGACGTCGCGGCGCCGCCGCCCTCGGGCCTGGGGGTCCCCGTGGCCCGCGTCGGGGGAGGAGGGGGACGCGTGCTCGTCGCCACGAGCGCGGAGGCCGAGGGCCTCGACACCGCGGGCGCGGACCTCGTCGTCTATCATGAGAGGGCGTCGACTCCGCCGCCGGGGCGCCGGGGCGCGCGCGGCGCGACCCCGCCCCGGCCCCGGCGGGAGGTGGTGCTCGTGGTGCGCGGGGGGCGCGAGGAGTCCCCCGGCGCCGCCCCTCCGGCCCACGGTGTCGCCCGCGGGGCGGTGGCCGCCGCCCGTGCGCGGCCAGCGCGGGGCTCGCAGCGGCTCATCGACGAGTTCGCCGCGCCCCGCGCGGGGCGCCGCGCGCACGGAGGGAGCCCGCCGTGACGGCCCCCGCCCCGAAGGCGCCGGTGGTTTGCCGCCCCGCGGGTAAGCGCGACCTCGACCGGCTCGGGGAGCTCATCCTCGTACTCGGCCGCGCGTACGAGCCCGCGGACCCCGCCTACCGGCTGTCGATCGACTTCGGCCGGATGTGGCGCGAGCACCTCGAGGAGGGCATCCACGAGGACAGCATCCGCGTGCCCGTGACGCTCGACGGGGGGGGGCGCGTCGTCTCGTTCCTCGTCGCGCGCGTGGCCGCGGCGCCGCTCGGCTACGCAGGCGGCCGCATCGGCCTCATCGAAGGCGCGTGGGTGGAGCCCGAGGTCCGCCGCCAGGGGCGCCTTGCCGCCATGGTGGCCGACGCCTTCCGGTGGTTCGAGGTCAAGCGCGTGCCGCGCGTCGAGGTCGTGGTGGACGTGCGCGACGCCGACGCGCAGGCCGCGTGGGCCGCCATGGGGTTCGTGCGGACGCAGGCCGTGATGCGCCGCGACCTTGCGGGGGGCCCGTGAGCGCGCCCGCCTCCGGGCCCCGCGCGGACCCTCCCCCGCGGCCGCAGAACCTTTATTTTCCCACGGGCGTTGGCGCGGCGCCTTGAGCCTGCAGGAAAAGATCCTGGAGAAAATCCAGTCCGATGTGACCCGCGAGTGGAGGCCGAAGGACCTCCTCGCCGAGATGGAGTGGGTCAAGCCCCCGCAGATGAGCTACGCGCTCGGCCGCCTCGTCGAGGAGGGCAAGCTCATCCGGCGCTCCGAGGGGCGCGCCGCCTTCTACTGCGTCCCGGGGACCCCCGCGGCCGAGCAGGCCGCGCAGCTGCCGACCGGCTCCCGCCTCGGGCGCCCGAAGCGCTCGGAGGGCGAGCAGGAGGGCGCCGGCCGCCCCCGGGGGTCCGCGTTCGAGGACCAGATCCTCGAGAAGATGGAGGAGGACCCGCGGAAGGAGTGGCGCCCCAAGGACTTGCTCAACGTCTTCCGCACGAAGTCGCCCATGCAGGTGAACTACGCGCTCAAGAAGCTCTTGGAGGCCGAGCTGCTCACGAAGCGCTCGGAGGGGCGCGCCGCGTTCTACTCGCTGGCCAGCTTCGACCGCTTCGAGAGTGAGATGTCGCGGATGGCCCCGGCGCAGGCGGAGCGGGCCGCGGAGGCGCCCGACCGCCCGCTCGAGGAGGAGATCATCCACCGGATGATGAGCGACCCCGCGCGGGAGTGGCGCCCGAAGGACCTCGTGCGGATGTTCCCCGACAAGACGGCGATGCAGGTGAACTACGCGCTCAAGAAGCTCATGGAGGCGCGCCGCCTCGAGAAGCGCAGCGCCGGGCGGGGGGCGTTCTACCACCTCGTGTCGCTCGCGGTCGACCGCGAGTCGGCCGTGGGCGAGGAGATCCAGTGCCCCATCTGCGGGGGCAGCGGGCACCTGCCCGTCCTGTCGAAGGCGCTCGCCGCGGGGGGCCTCGGCTCCTCGCGCGGGCTGCGGGACGAGGTCGGCTGCATCGAGTGCGACGAGACCTCGTACTTCACGGGGGTGGCCGGCGACCGGCTCGTGTACCGGTGCCTCGCGGGCCACGCGGTGAGCCTCACCGCGGAGGCCGCCGTCCGGGCGCGGCGGGAGGGGGCGGAGCGCGCGAAGGCCGCGGCGGAGGGGCCGGGCGACGAGTACGACGAGGACGAGGAGGGGCTCGACGACGGGGCCGTCCCGTCCTTCATGTAGGGCCCCGCGCGCGTGGCCGCCGGGCGGGGGTCACCCGAAATGCGCACGGGGCCCGCCCTGCCACAACGGTCAAATAGGGTCCTCCGGGCTCCCCGACGGTAGGTTTGACCCATGTCCGCCACCCGCACCCACCCGAAGCGCTACCGCACTCGAACGCTGGCCGCGCTGCTTGTCCTGCTCATGGTCGGTTCGAGCTGGATGGCCGCCGTGCCCGCCACGGCCCGCGTGTCCGTCGACGACGTCGTTCCGGGGTCGTACCCGGCCGCCGGAGCCGGGCGGACGGACAGCCAAATGCCCAAGGTCGAAGCCAACGTGACCCAGTGGGACAACACGAGCGTGACGGTCGACACGACGGTCGAATGGCTCGCGGGGTCCGTCGGGCCAGGCGCCACCGTCTCCGGCGGGGCACTGACGATCGGCGATTCCGACCGTGAGCCCTTCAGCGGGACCGGCGACCCCAACCCCCTCTACTGGGATTGGGGCGACCAGGTCGTCCAGTCGGGGGGCTTCCTCGTGGTCCAGTCCGACACGAGCGCCGGCGACAATTGGCCTTTCATCCGGATGAACACGAGCCTGCGGACGTTCGACCTCTCGCAGCACGATGACCTCGCGCTCAATTCGACGTCGGAGATCCTCTCGATGAGCCAGCCCTTCATGTACGTGGACGCGATCGGCTGGTGGGATCCGGGAACGGGAGCGAAGTTCGGGGTCCGCTACGTGACGGACAGTGTGGGCAACGTGACGATCGACCTCTACGGATGGGACCCGTGGAACGGCGCAGACGACGGCGCGAACACCAACCACGCGTTCAACCAGCCGCTGGCCCTCCAGGTCGTGGTGACCGACGCCGCCAGCGGGACGGTCGAGGCCTTCGCGCTCATCAACGCCACCTGGACCTCGCTCGGCACGATCACGGCGGACTTCAGCTCCTCGACCGGGTGGGTCCCCTTCGCCGGCCGGGGCGACAACCTCGGGTCGGGGGAGGACTTCCTGCTCCAGATCGACTACATCGAGTCCGCGGAGCTGCACCTGCGCCCGGATTCCACGTCCTATATGAGCGCCGGCCTCTCGACGGGGCTGGGGTACGCGTACATCTCCACGGTCCAGGTGGTGCTGGCCTCGGGAACAATGGGCGGCATCTCGAACTTCAGCTACCGGTACGCCACCGACGAGGCGGGGCTTGCGAACGCCACGTCCTGGCTCACGCCAGCGCTCAACATGCCGGTCGACGAGGAGGTGGGGCCGTGGATGCAGTTCCAGTTCACGCTCTACGCCACGCCCGCCGCCGAGGTCGACCGGGTGACCTTCGAAATCACCTACCACCACGACGTGATGCTCTTGCGGTACGACGACTTCCGGGGCGCCTCGGTCAACCCCGACACGTGGTCGGGCTCGGCCCCCCTCGACGGCCAGCTGTTGGCGCTCGACTCGTCGTCGGCCGACCCCTCGATGGCGATTCGGTACCGGAACGCAACCTGGGATCTGGCCTCCTCGTTCAGCGTCGAAGGGTACGCGCTCATCGAGAGCCGGCAGGCGGCCGCCGCCGGGGACACCAACGTGCTCCTTCCGGGGTTCGTCATCACCGACGATACGGGTGCGGTCACCGGCTACGCCGGGCTCGTCCGGATGAGCGGGGGGTCCTCCGGCTTCTACGGAGTCACCGTCAGCAATGGCACGGGGGTCACGTCCACCCCCTCCACGGTGGAGTGCCAGAGCACGCGGCTCGTCCGCTTCTCGTTCGAGGACGGGACGTTCATGGTGGAGGCCCGCGAGGACATGGTGGGCTGGTTCACCGTCGGGAGCGTCGACATCGGCATGTCGTCGGGGACCGCTCACCTGGTTTTCGGCGCCGTCGCCACCCCGTCGGGGAGCCAGGAGGTCCGGGTGGACTGGGTCGGTGTCGTGGAGCGCCACCTCGTGGCCGCCCTGGGCGACTCCTGGGAAACCGCGGACATCCAGCTCGCGGAGGACTACAACTCCTTCATGGTCCTGGCCGTCGAGGGACCGAACTACGACTACGAGGTGTTGGAGTACGTGCGGGACACGGTGGCGCCGGTAGGCACCTTCACCGTCAACAACGGCATGGGCAGCTCGAGCTTGCCGCTGGTCTCGATCGAGCTTTCGGCCACCGATAGGTACGGGGTCTCATTCTACGCGGTTTCCGAGTCGCTCTCGTTCCCGGAGGGCTGGAAGCCGTACCCGGCCAACGGGCAGGCGTCGTTCCTGCTCTCATCGGGGGACGGGAGGAAGGTCCTATGGGCCCGCTTCATGGACTCGCACGGGGTTATTTCCGTGGTGACGAACCAGTCGATCATCCTCGACACCGTGGACCCGACGGGCGCGCTCTACCTCAACGACCGGAACTCGACCACGAGCACCCGGCAGGTGGAGCTCACGATGCTCGCGTTCGACGAGGGCGGGGTGGACGCCGCGCTCGTGTCGAACTCGCCGGACCTCTCGGGCGCCGTCACGGTCGACATGAAGGTCGCAGGGGTGGCGCAGCGGGCGATCACGCAGGTCGTCCCGTGGACGCTCTCGGCCGGCGACGGCTTCAAGAGCGTTTATGTCCAGTTCGTGGACGTGAACGGCCGTTCGTCCTCGCTGCCGTACTACAACGCGACCATCCTGCTCGACTCCACCGCGCCGGCGGTGACGGCCACCCTGCTCAACACGCTCTCGCGGGACAACACGCTCTACCTCAACACGACGGTGGCCGTCGTGCGCGTGAGCGCGTCGGACGCCTCGGGCCTCGACTCGATCGAAATCTCGCCCGACTCGACATTCGACACCGCCAGGAGCTACACGGCCGCAGGTGACCTGATCTACGACCTCCCGCCCGGCAGCGGGCTGCGCACGCTCCACGTGCGGGCCACCGACGTGTACGGGCTCGTCTCGTCGCCCGTGGTCCGGATTGAGTTTGTCGTGGACGTCTCCGCGCCCACGGGGTCGATCGCCATCAACAACGATGCGGAGGTGACGACCACGCGGACGGTGCAGCTGACGCTGAGCGCCACGGACAACATCGCCGTGGCCGAGATGCAGCTGTCGACGTCGCTCTACTTCCTAGGGGCGGTCTGGCAGCCGTTCTCGCCCACCGCTTCGATCGACCTGTCGCTTGGCGACGGCGCGCAGAAGACCGTCTACGTGCGCTACCGCGACGTGAACGGGCGGGAGTCCCAGGCGTTCTTCGACACGATCGCGCTGGACACCACGCCGCCGTCGGGGTTCATCATCGTGAACAACGGGGACGTCTCGACGGTCGACCGCAACCTCAACCTGCAGCTCGAGGCCTTCGACAACTTCGGCGGGGTCCTCGAGATGCGGGTGGGCACCTCGGCGGACCTGTCGGCGGTGACCTGGCGGCCGTTCTCGGAGAACTTCCGGATCGACGCGGGCGTCGACGAGGGCAACGTCACGGTCTACTACCAGATCCGCGACTCGAACGGGCTCATCTCGGAGACCTACACGGACGGCATCCGCGTGCGGGTCGCCACCTGCGCGGACACGAACACCTGCATCGGGCCGACGCAGCCGGGCTTCGAGGGATCGTACGCGCTCGTGGCCGTGGGCCTCGTGGGCCTCCTAGCCGTCCTCGGGCGGCGGCGCCAGCGCGCGTGAGGGCGGCCCGAGCGGGCCTCGGGGGCCCTGCCCCCGGGGCGGCGGGCCAGGGACTCGCCCCGCGCGGGCATTGGGCCGTGGCTGGCCACCGATAGCGGGCGCCATAGGGTTATAAAGCGAGCGGGCGAGCCGCGTGCGATGGAGGGCAGGTTTCCCCGCGGCCTGCTGGGCGGGCTGATCGCCCTCGCCGCCCTGTGCGCCCTCCTGGCGGCCGGGGGCGCCTCCCAGGCGGCGTGGACCTCGCCGGGAACCGGCACCACGTACACCATGCTCACGTTGACGGCTTCGGCTGGGGGCGACGTGGACCTCGTTGGCGCTCCCCCTTCGTGCCATTTCCGCATCGACAGCGACATCACCATCTCCAACCAGGACACCCTGGTCATCGACGCGGGCTGCCTCATCGAGTTCGACAACAACGAGTACCTGAACATCCGCGGGCGACTCCACCTGAACGGGACGGCGGCCCTCCCCGTCTCCTTCATCCCCACCTCCGGAAGCTCATCGCCCGGCCTCTACGGGGGCCTTCGGTTCCTCGGCCAGGCGTTTGCCCCCTCCAACGTCGACAACCTGACGGTGAGGCAGGCCGTGAACGGCGTCCGGTGCGACGGGTGCCGTGGGCTCGCGTTGCACAACCTCACGGGGACGGCGCTCTCCGGCGACCTCGTCCAGGTGGTCGGCGGGGGCAGCGACGTGGTCGTGGAGGACGTCCGCATGGTCGTGTCGACCTTCACGAGCCAGACCATCGTCGCCCTCCAGGGGGCCGCGAACGTGAGCGGGCGCAACCTGAGCGCGCCGCAGGCCGCCGTGGCGCTCCTCGTCTGGAACGCGACGAACGTGACCTTCGTGGGGCCCATCGGCGCGACCGCCGCGTCCTACGGGGCGGCGTGGGTCGACAATGCGTCCGGGGTGTCCATCGAGGGACTGTGGGGGGCGGGCTACCCGACGGGCCTGCGCGTGACCCGCAGCACGAACGTGGCGGTGACGAACGCCACCTTCGCCGTCCCCTCGCTCTACGGCGCGTTCTTCCAGGACGCCGAGGGCGTGGCTCTGGATGAACTGACCGTCGCGAACGCGTCGGGCGCCGGCTTGTGGCTGGAGCTCGTGCGCAACGCGACGGTCGGTGGGGCGTCGCTGTCCGCCACAGGGCTCGCTCTAGCAGCGGTGTCCGTATCGAACCTCACGGTGACCAACCTCTCCGCGCGTTCGGCTGCCGGCGCCCTGTGGGCCGTGGGTGCGCAAGGACTGCTCGTCGACGCAGCCTCCCTCACCGGCGGGGCGGGCGCGGGCGCCCGCATCCAGGGCTCCGCCGGCGTGGTGCTGCGCGCGGTGGCCGCGGCCAACTCCTCGGTGGGGTTCCGGGTGGAGGCTTCCGCCGACGTCCGGCTTGAGCAATGCTCCGCGACAGGGGGAAGCGACCACGGGCTAGAGGCGTCCTCCACGGTGAACCTGACCGTCGAGGCGTGCGCCCTCTCCAACAACGCCGGACGTGGCGCGTACCTGCGGAGCGTCAATGGGTTCCGGGTCCTCTCCGTGGACGCGGATGCCAACGCGCAGGACGGGTTCCTCCTCCAGGATTCCAACGGGTCCATGGGCGGGGTCAGGGCCCGCGGGAACGCGAAGGACGGCGTGCGGTTGACCGGAGCCAGCTCCCTTGACGGGGCCAACCTCACGGTCAGCGGCAACACTTGGGGCGGCGTCCAACTCGACACCGGATCGTCGGCGAACGTGGCGCGCCTGGTCGCGGCGGGCAACGGGGCCAACGGCACGTACGTCGCGGCAGGCGCCTACCTCGCGCTCACCGCCGCCCGGTTCGAGGACAATTCGGCCTGGGGCCTGCGTGTCGAGGCCGGGGGCGCCGCGAGCTGGAACGTCACGGCGGCCGACGAGGCGGTCGTCTCGAACCCGGTCGTGATGGCCGGGGCATGGGCCGGCCGCGCGGGAGGAGCCCTCTGGGTCAGCAACTCCACCGTCTCGCTGCGCAGTGCGGCCGGGGGGGTCCTCGTCATGGACTTCTCCGGAGGCTCGCAACTCGCCCTGGACCGGGCCACGCTCGAGCGCGCCGACCCCACAAGCCGGTGGGCGCTCCGCCTCACCGGCGGGGCCGCCTTCGTTGCCGCGAACTCGACGCTCTCCCACGGGGGCTTGACGGGGAGCGCGCCGGCGGTGAACGCCACCCGCTCCGACCTCGCCCTCGCGGACACGCTGGTCATGGGGTTCGAGGGCGGCCTCCGCCTGAATGCGAGCACCGCGCTCCTCGTGCGCGTCTCGTTCTCCGGAGGCTCCGGCGGAGCCATCGACGCGCGGGTGGGCTCGTCGGTGGCGGTGGCCGACGTGCGCGTGGAGGCGCTGGCCTCGGGGCCCGCGGTTTCCCTCGACGGGGGGGCGGCGCTGACCGGGGCCCGGCTCAACGTCTCCGGCGCACCCGCGCAGGGCATCGTGGTGGCGGGCGGGTCCTCCGTGGACCTGGACCTGCTGGCCGCCGAGGGGCTCGCCGGGTGCGCGCTCTGCCTCTCCGGCGGCTCCTCCGCGTTCTTGCGCAACGGCACGGTCAGCACCTCCGGGCCCGGGCCGGCCGTCGGCCCCGGCCCGGCGGCGGATGTCCGCCTCCATGACACGCAAGTCACCGCGACGGCGGGCGCCGCGGTCTCCGTGAACGCCTCGGGCTTCCTGATCCTGCTGGCGAGCCGACTCGAGGCGGCGGGGACCGCCATGGCCGCGGGGGGCGGCGCCTGGGTCATCGTGCGCAACAGCACGATCGTGTCCACGGCGGGCGAGGCGCTCGCCGCGCAGGCCGCCTCGTGGGTCGACGTGCGTGACAGCACGTTCGACGGCGCGCTCGGGGGCCTGCGGGCGCAGAGCGTGCTCTTCGTGGAGGTCCACGACAGCGCGCTCACCGCGCTTGTCGGCGCCGCCCTCCGGGTCGCCTCCTCGGGGGTCGTCCGGGTCTCGGGCCTGAACCTCACGGCCGGCCCCGGCGCGACCGGCGCCGCGTTCGACGGCAACGTGTTCAACGCGTCGGGCCTCACCGTGGGCGGCGGCGACGGGTCCACCGGCGTGCTGGTGGCAAACGCCTCCGGGAGCGTCCTCTCCGCATCGTCCGTCAAGGTCGGTGGCGGGGGCGCCGTGGGCGTCGCCTCCACCGCCACGGTCGGGCTCGTGCTCCGCGAGGTTGCGGTGGTCGCGGGAGGATCCGCCGAGGGCATCCGTGTGGTGGGCGGCTCCCTATGGGCCACGAATGTCTCCGTGAGCGTGGGGGCCAACGCGACCGCCCTGCGGCTCGACCAGGCCTCCGGGTCCCAGCTTGCCGACGTGGATGTGTCGTCCGGCGGCGGCGGCGGCTCGGGGATCCTGTCCGTCTCGACTACGGGACTCACGGTGGCCCGGCTGCGGGTGTCCGTGGGGGCTGGCGGCGTGGGCGTCAACCTCTCCGCCCCCCTAGCGGGGTTGCTCGAAAACCTGCTCGTGGACGGCGGGCGGACGGGCCTGGCGTCGGCGGGGGCAGGCCTCACGCTGCGCAACGCGACGTTCCTCAACCAGACCGGCACCGCCCTCGACGTTCGCGACGCCTCGTCGCTCGAGGCCTCCGACATTCTCGCCTCCCCCGCGGGCATCGTGCTGCAGAACGTCTCCGGCGCCCGGCTCCAGCGGCTAGAAGTCCGCGGCTCGACGCAGGGCGCGCTGCGGCTTCTGCAGACCTCGGGGGTGACGGTTGCCGACGCCCTGCTCTCGCCCGCCTCCGGTGTCGGCCTGGACATCTTCCAGTCGTCGCAGCTTTCGGCCGACGGGCTGCGCGTCTTGGGGGGCGACACGGGCGTCCGGTTCGCCGATGCGCCAGGCGCGACAGTCGCGGGCTTGGTCGTGGACGGGGCCGCGACGAGTGTCCTTGCCACGGGCAGCACGGCCCTCACCTTGGAAGGGCCCACGCTCCGGGGGGCCACGGCCGCGGCGCTCAGCGCGACGGGGGCCGCGACCTTGACCGTGCTGCGGGGGGCCATCGAGGGCGCTTCGCCCTCCGCGCGGCACGCGGCCGCTGGCGGCTCGGGCCTCGTCCGCCTGTACGACACGCCCGCCGACAACGCGACGTTCGAGGCCGTCGAGGCGGGGGCCATCGAGGTGTACTGGGCCGTCACGATCTCCGCCACCTCCGGGGGCAGCCCCGCGCTCGGCGTCACGGTGGGCCTCACCGACCGGGCGCTCGCGCCCGCCGGCTCGGTCACGACGGGCGCGGGGGGGCTGGCGCCGCCGACCACGCTGCTGGAGGTGCGGCTGACGGCGGCGGGCCGCGCCTACTCGTCGCCGTACCTGGCCAACGCCTCGTCGGGCGGCGGTTTCGCCGGGAGCGTCGCCTTCGACGCCAACCGGACGCGCACGGTGAGCGTCGAACTTGTGGACATCGAGCCCCCCTCGCTTGTGCCGCGCGCCACCGAGCGCTTCTCGGCCAACGAATCGGTGGACTTCGTCCGGCGGGCGGGCGATAGGGACAACGTGGCGGTCGTCGACGGCAGCTACTCGTGGCGCTTCTCCAATGAGACCGGCGCCCCGGTCGACCTCTCCGGCCCCTCCCCCTCGTACGCGTTCTCGCGGCCAGGCCACTACCGCGTCACCGTGACCGCCGCCGACGCCGCCGGCAATTCGAACTCGACGGCCTACGAGGTCTGGGTCAACGCGGCCCCGTACTTCACGATGCTCCCCACGCCGCTCGACCTGTCCGGGACCGTGGGCGCGCAGCTCTCGTTCCCCGTGGCCGCCGCCGACCCCGACCCCGAGGACGCCGGGTCGCTCGTCATCACCGTGCAGGGGCTGGAAGGCGCGGCGGTGGCCGGCTCGTCCGTCACGTGGACGCCCACCGCCCGCGGCGCCTTCTGGATCACGCTGCGCGTGACCGACGGCGTGGACGTGGAGACGGCCTCCTTCCAGGTCCTCATCGAGGAGCCGATGGGGCCATCGAACGGCCCGCCCGAGTTCCTGACGCCCCCGCGCCTGGACGCCAACATCCTCTCCCCCTACTCGTACGCGATCCAGGTCTTCGACCCCGAGGACGACCCCGTCATCGTCCAGCTGGTCGCGGGCACGCCGGGGATGGCCCTCGTCCAGGCCCCGGGGTCCTACAACGCCGAGCTCACCTGGGAGCCGGGGCTCTTCTTCCGGCGTGGCGCCGAGTCGTTCAACTTCACGTTCGACATCGTCCTGCGGGCATCGGACGGCCACACGAGCGCATGGCAGAACTTCACGATCCTGCTGCGGAACCCTCCGGACAGGCCCCCCGAGATCGCCCCGATCCAGCTGCTGCCCCTGCGGCCCGGCGAGACGGTCGCCATCGACCTCCGCCAGTTCGCGTCCGACCCCGACGACGACGTGTCCACGCTCGTGTGGTCGGTCGAGGCCGCGGGGGAGACGTACGGGACGTCCGTATACATCGACCCGCTCAACCCGACCCAGCTCATCATCCGTGCCCCCGCCGCATGGCCTGGGGACAACAGCTTCGTCGTGACCCTGGTCCTCACGGACACGTCGGGGGTGAGCGACCGGAAGGCCGTGCAGGTGCAGTTGGAAGCGCCCTCCGCGATCGAAACGGCCTTCCCGTGGCTCCTGCTCATCACCCTCATCGCCGCGGCCGGCGGCGCCTACATGCTCGCCACGCGCCAGCGGCCCGGCATGGTCCCCGCCGAGGGGGCGCCCGCGCGGCCGGCGACACCGCCCCCGGCCGCAAGCGCGGCGGCCGCTGAGGCCGTGGGCTCCCCCCTCTGGCTCCAGTCCGTCGCCCTCTTCGACACGGCCGACCGCCTGCTCCACCACGTGGACGAGCCCGGCGCCGACGCCGAGGCCACGCTGGTCGTCGTCCCCTCGGCGCTCAAGGGGGCCTCCCTCGCCCCCGGGAGCCTGCACGTCGGCCGGGCAGACGACGCCGAGGTGGCGGCCGTTCGGATCGGCGAAGGGGTCCTCGTGGCGTTGGGGGCTTTCGCGGGCGACCCCGCCCCCTGGCTCCTCGAGCCCATGGAACGGGCCTTGTCGCGCATCCAGTCCCTTGCGGCGGAGGCGGAGAAGGGCAGCCTCGATGAGGTCGCGGAGACGCCGGCCGTGCACGAGGCCCTCAGCGAGGTGCTGGCCCTCGGCAGCGCGTCGAGCGCCGCAGCGGTAGCGGCCTACCGGAAGGCGGCAGCCCTCCGGGTCGCTTCGGCCGCGGAGCTCGTCGGCGGTGGCGTGCGCTTGAAGGTGGCCGTCGAGAACGGCACGGACCAGCTGGCGGCGGACGTGCGGCTCTCCCTGGACTTCGACGACAAGGTCATGCGGCTCGTGGGGATGGATCCTGCCTACGAATCCAAGCGCGAGAGGGTAAAGCTCGGGAACCTGCGGCCGGGCGAGCGCAAGACCGTTGCGTTCACGTTCGACCCGCAGGTCTGCGCGCGCACGTTCTTCAACGCCACGGCGGCCTTCGAGGACGCGCTCGGCGAGTTCCACTCCGTCGCGATGAAGACGCGCCCGGTGGAGGTCGTGTGCCCTGCGTTCACCTCCGCCGCCAAGGCGAGCACCGCCGTGCTCAAGCGGCTGCTGCGCTCCGAGCTCGCGCTGCGCGACGCCAAGTACTTCAGGTTCCCGGCGGAGGACTCGCCCCAGGACGTGTTCGCGCGGTGCAAGGCAGCGGTCAGCGCGCACGGGCTCCAGCTCGTGCGGGAGTTCGAGGAGGGGCGGCCCCTCAAGGCCGAGGCCTGGTTCTACGGCGAGACGAAGGTCGCAGGCGACCACATGGTGGTCTGGACGACCGTGCACGCGGCCGACCGGGTGGTCCAGTTCACCGTCGCCTCGAACGCGCAGCCCGCCATCACGGGCCTGCTCGCGGAGCTCGGCCGGCAGTTCACGGAGGGCGCGGTGGGCGGCGTGGTCGCGGTGACGGGCGCGGCCGAGCAGAAGGAGATCGCGGCGCGAGCGTCCCTGCTCTCGAAGACGGAGGAGGGCGAGCTCGGGCCGGACGAGAGCGCCTCAAGCGAATAGGAATCCCGGGACCTGCGATATGATGACGAGGGCCACGGTCACGGCGAGGGTCGCCGAATAGGCGACCTTCGACCAGCGCCAGATGTCGAGGCCAGGGAAGCCCGCAAACGGCAGCATCTGGAATACGGCGAGCAACGACGTGATCTGGATAAGGGTGATGAGGAAGAAGAACGCGTAGTCGGCGGGCGCGAAACCGTAGAAGAAGGCGGCGGCGGCCGCCGGAGTTGCGACCGCAAGGAACGTCCCGGGCGAGGCGATCGCCATGCGCCCGGCCGCGATGCGCGAGAGGTTGCCGAAGCGCTGGACGCTGCCCGGGATCGCGAACACGAAGCCGAGCAGGACGGAGAAAAATACGGAGATCCCGAGCCACTGGGGGATCACCTGGAACTCCACCGTGCACCCATGCGCGGACCCGACGCGCTTCTGGAGGTAGATCGACACGAAGAAGGTGGGCACGCATGCGACGAGCGCCACGGGTAGGCGCACGATGACACCCAGGAGGAAGCCGGGGGCTGCGACGCCGCGCGAGAGGCCGCACGCGAAGATCGCCACGAGCGCCGCGGAGGCGAGCGCAATCTGCCCCAGCTCCCGGCGCCCGAAGTCGGCTCCGAGGACGCTGACGCTAGGGCGCACGTAGAGGACGCTGGGGTCCTGCGCCCACGGGTCGGCGCGGGGGCGCAAGGGCGACATCGGCCCCGCGAGGGCCGCCGCTCACTTGAGCGTTTCGCGCCCGCGGGCTCGCGCCGGGCGGGGGAGGGGGATGGACGAGGTGGGGATCGAACCCACGGCCTCGTGGTTGCAAACCACGCGATCTTCCACTGATCTACTCGCCCGCAGGGCCGCCACCTCGGGGAGGTCGCATAAAGACTTTCGGCTCGCGCGGTCGGGGGGCGGTTTCACATAGCGCGCGCGCCGTGCCTCGGCGGCGATGCCGGTGCCCAACCCCCCCCGCATCGGCGTCATCGGCGGCAACCGGTTGTCGCCCGACGATTACGGCGATGCCGTCGAGGTCGGCCGCCTGCTCGCGCGGGCCGGCGCCGTCGTCTACTGCGGCGGGATGGCCGGCGCGATGGAAGCGGTGTGCAAGGGGGTCGCGCAGGAGGGCGGGACGAGCGTTGGCATCCTGCCCGGCGACGACCCGGCGGCCGCCAACCCGCACGTGAAAGTGCCCGTCGCCACGGGGATGGGCTACGCGCGCAACTACATCATTGTCCACTCGAGCGAGGCGCTCATCGCGATCGGCGGCTCCGAGGGGACGCTGAACGAGATGGCGGCCGCGCTCAACCTCGGCCGGACCGTCGTCTGCCTGCGGTCGTGGGAGGTGGACCGCCTCGGGCGGATGGAGCGGGGGCGGATCGCGCACGCGATGTCGCCGGACGAAGCCGTCCGCGCGGCGCTCGAGGCGGCCGCCTCCCGGCGCGCGTGAGCGCACGCTTGTCGGCCCGCGCCTGCGAAAGGTATAATTCGCCTCAGGCGGCCTGGACGCCGGCTCCCCGTGACCCTCTACCCGACGTACATCGACGGACTGGACGACCACCTCGGCGGCGGGATCCCGCGCGGGCACGTCGTCCTCATCCAGGGGCCCTCCGGCGCGATGAAGTCCACGGTCGCCTACTCGATCCTCCACCACAATGTCCGCGCCGGCAACGCGCGCGGCCTCTACGTGTCGTTCGAGCAGGCGCGGCCGTCGATCCTCTACCAGATGAAGGGGTGCGGCTTCAAGACGGAGGAGGTCGGCGAGAGCCTGGCCGTCCTCGACCTCGCGCTCATCCGCAAGTCCATCGGCGAGATCACCGGCTCGTCCTGGCTCGAGGTCTTCAAGATGTACGTCAAGTCGCTGCGCGAGCAGATCGGCTATGACTTCATGGTGCTCGACTCGCTCACGGCGCTCGCGGTCGTCTCCAGGCCGAAGGAGCCCCGCGTCGAGCTCTTCCGGCTCTTCGAGTGGCTGAAGGAGCACGGGTTCACCGTGCTCACCGTGGCGGAGGACATCCCGGCAAGTGTGGAAGGCACGACCGGCGCCGAGGAGGTCATCCTCGCCGACGGGGTCATCCGGCTCGAGATGGTCCCGATCAATGTGGTCGACGTGAAGCGGCGGCTGCGCGTCCCCAAGATGCGTGGCGTCCACCACCCGCTCGGGTACTTCGACTTCGAGGTGAAGGCGGGCCGGGTCTCGGCGACCAAGGCGGTCGTCGACTGACGCGGCCTCATGCCGCCGGCTGCGCGACAAGGACCTGGACATGGAATTGATCGGACGGGAACCCGGGAACACCGCCCTGTAGAAGGTAGTTCAGGGTGACGGTCCACCCGCCTGGGCGCGGCCCTTCGACGATTATGGTCTTCTGTGTTGAGTTGTTCCGGAGATGCACGTCGACCCACGCGGTTCCAGCGCCATCAGCCACCGTGAAATCGAAGTGACGCTTGTCAATTTCCTCCAGCGGAGCCCCGACCGACGTGAGCTTCGCATAGACGCTGATCGTGACGCGCTCGGAGAGCGGCGGCACGAAGATCGTCCGCGTGTCGGACCCCGACGTGGGGAACGTCGAGGCCGTGACTTCCTGCTCGTAGGCCACGACGAGCTCGATCGGCACCTCGTTCCCGCCCCCCTCGCCGCTGAAGAGGGCCTTCGCGGGGTACACCGTCAGGCACCCCGAGAGCGCGACGCTCAAGAGGACGACCGTTGCGGCCAGCGCCGCGCGGCGGGGGGAGGCGCGCACGGCACGAAGTCCCCTTCGCGGGGATAAATAGGTTCAGCGGCCGTCAGCCATGACGGGCCGGCGACAACGCAATCGATGAGTTGATAATCGGCGCTGCCTGACCTCGAGGCGTGCCGAAGACCCGCATTCCCGTGGGGGCCCTTGCCGGCGTAGCCCTGCTCGCCCTCGCCCTCGGCGCCGCGGCCGGGGCCGCGGGCGAGCCCGACCTCTCGCTCAGCCTTGCGCTCGAAGGTGGCGGGTCCACGCGCCTGGTCGGCGACGACGTCCGGCTCCAGGCCACCGTCGCCAACTCGGGCGACGCCCCCACCGACGCGTTCGTCGTCGACCTGTGGTGCTCGCTGCCCGCCTGGGGGCGGCACTCGCTCGCGTTCCCCGGCCTTCCCCCCGGCGGCAACGCCTCGCAGACCCTCACGGCCCCCTTCAGCGCGCAGTGGAACGGGCTCGTGCTCTTCTTCGGGCACGCGGACCCCGCGGGCGCGGTCGACGAGCGCGATATCGAGGACAACTCGGACACCCTCCAGGTCCGGTTCGTCTCCTTCCATACGCTCGATGTGGGCGCGCGCCTAGCCTCTTCCACGCCGCTGGAGGAAGGCGACATCCTCGTCTTCCGGATCGAGCTGCGGGACGGCGAGTCCATCCTCTTCGAGGCGGACACCCAGGTGGGCTCCAGGAAGATCGACCAGTACCTCCTCGACGAGGAGAACTGGGGGAACTACCAGGAGGCGCTGCGCAACGGGTCGGCGGCGGTCACCTACTTCTCGGACTTCTCGACGATCGACACCAACCACATCTCGTTCTCCACCTCTCCCATGGCGGGCGGGCGCTACTACCTCGTCCTCGACAACGCGGAGGTGCTGCAGCACGGAGCCCGGCCCGCGGGCGAGGCGACGATCACCTACTCCATCGCTCGCGTCGGCAGCGGACTGCCGGTCGAGCTCGTCCTGCTTGTCGCGGCGGTGGGCGCGGGGGCCGTGGTTGCTACGCTGCGCTGGAGGCCGTCCTTCGAGTCCACCGAGGCGGTCCTCTCGGTCCCCGCGCCCCCGGAGGGCGAGGTCGGCCCCGACGACGAGGTCGATGGAGCCACGGAGCCGGACGACGGGGGGCCACCGCCGGGCGAACCGGCCGCAGGCCCGCTTCAGGAGCGCCCGCCGCGGCCGCCGCGCAACTAGTTGGAGCGTGGGTCGAGCCGCCGATTCGCCCGCCCCCTAGCCATTATATAGAGGCGTTCCTTTGGCACCTTTCCCCAGCCGGCTGGCTGGGTCTGCCAGAGGGCTAGAATTGGGGCAACCGACCGGCCTGCACACCGCCCGCAAGCAGCGGAAGAACCGGCAGCGCCTACGCTGGTCGGACCGCTACTACAAGCGGCGCGTCCAGCACCTCAAGGAGCGTGCCGACCCGCTCGAGGGCGCCCCCCAGGGGCGCGGCATTGTCCTGGAGAAGGTCGGTATCGAGGCCAAGCAGCCCAACTCCGCCATACGCAAGTGCGTCAAGGTGCAGCTCATCAAGAACGGGCGCCAGATCACCGCCTTCGCCGTCGGCAACCGCGCGATCGACTTCATCGACGAGCACGACGAGGTCCTCGTGGAGGGGATCGGGGGCCGCATGGGCCGCTCGTACGGCGACCTGCCCGGCGTGCGCTTCAAGGTCATCAAGGTCAACAACGTCTCGCTGAACGAGATGGTGCGGGGCCGAAAGGAGAAGCCGATCCGGTAGGGGGCGTGCAGGTGGCGGACGAGGAGAAGCCGGCGCAGGCCCCCGAGGAAGACGCACCCGCTCCCGAGCCCTCCCCGAAGCGGCCCGCGACGGAAGCGCCCCCGACGAAGGACGGGGCCTCCGAGGAGGCGCCGAGCCACGAGCCAGGCATGGAGCGGCCTGCGCCCGAGGCCCCCCCGGAGCCTGCGCCGACGCCCGAGGAGCCCGCGGAGCCTGCGCCGACGCCCGAGGAGCCCGCGGAGCCTGCGACCACACCCGAGGTCCCCGCGGAGCCTGCGCCGGCGCCCGAGGAGCCCGCGGAGCCTGCGCCAGCGCCCGCCGCCACGAAGGACGAAACGCCCCCGCAGGAGCCACCCGAGGAGCCCGCCCGCGAGGTCACGCCACCGCCGGCGCCCGCCAGCCCCGAGTCGATCGCCTCCGCGCCCTCCGGCCTCGTAGAGGGCGACCTCACGCCCGAGCAGCGGAAGGGGCTCGTCCTCCTCTTCGGGAAGTGGGATTTCTCCGAGGTCACCGTCCGCGACCCCGGTCTCGTGCGCTACATCAACGTCCGCCCCATCGCCGTCCCCCACACGAGCGGGCGCCACGCGAACAAGTCGTTCGCCAAGCAGCGCCTCAACATCGTCGAGCGCCTCATCAACGGGATGATGCGCACCGAGCACTCCACCGGCGAGAAGGCCCACGCCTACCACGTCGTCGAGGCAGCCTTCGACATCGTCGCGCAGCGGACGAAGCGCAACCCCATCCAGGTGTTCGTCGACGCCCTCCAGAATACGGGACTCCGCGAGGAGGTCACGCGCCTGCGGTTCGGCGGCATCTCGGTGCCCAAAGCCGTGGACGTCTCCCCATCCCGTCGCCTCGACGTGTCGCTTCGTAACATGTGCAGGGGCGTCATCGAATCGTCCCACCGGAACAAGAAGCGGCTGCCCCAGTGCCTGGCCGACGAGATCATGAACGCGGCGCAGGGGAAGGCCGAGTCCGCCGCCATGGCCAAGCGCGAGGAAGTGGAGCGCGTGGCGGCAAGCGCCCGGTAGTCCGCGGCCCCCACTGGTTCGAGCGGGAAGGTGCGTGGAGCCCATGGGCCGGAAGGAAGACAACATCGCGAGGGTCGCCGCCCTCATGTCGGACCTCAATCACGTCCGGAACATCGGGACGGCTGCGCACATCGACCACGGGAAGACGACGCTCTCCGACTCGCTGCTCTCGGGCGCCGGTCTCATCTCCGAGGAGCTCGCCGGCAGCCAGCTCGCGCTCGACTACGACGAGCAGGAGCAGGCGCGCGGCATCACGATCAACGCCGTGAACGCGTCCATGGTGCACGACTTCCACGGCGAGAAGTACCTCATCAACCTCATCGACACCCCCGGCCACGTCGACTTCAGCGGCGACGTTACGCGGGCGATGCGCGCGCTCGACGGCGTCATCTTCGTCGTGTGCGCCGTCGAGGGCGTCATGCCCCAGACGGAGACCGTCATCCGCCAGGCCATGAAGGAGGCCGTGCGGCCCGTCCTCTTCATCAACAAGGTCGACCGGCTCATCAACGAGCTCAAGGTGACGCCGGAGGAGATGCAGCGGCGGTTCGTCAAGATCATCACGCAGGTCAACGCGCGCATCGCGCAGCTGGCGCCCGAGCCGTTCCGCCAGGAGTGGCAGGTGAACGTCGAGAAGGGGAGCGTGGCGTTCGGCTCCGCCTTCCACAAGTGGGCGACGTCCATCCCGTGGATGAAGGAGAAGGGGATCACGTTCAAGCAGATCTACGACTTCTGCGAGAAGGGCGAGCAGAAGGAGCTCTCCAAGCTCTCCCCGGTGCACGAGGTCCTCCTCAACATGACCGTGCGCCACCACCCCAACCCGCTCACGGCCCAGAAGTACCGCATCCCGCGCATCTGGCACGGCGACCCCGCCTCGCCCGTGGGCAAGGCGATGCTCGAGGCCGACCCCGAGGGCCCGATCGCCCTCATGGTGAACAAGATCATCGTCGACCCCCACGCGGGGGAGGTGGCGATCGGCCGCCTCTACTCCGGGACGCTCGAGCGCGGGAAGACCACCTACATCTCCGGGATGGGGGACCGCAAGTACTCCATCGCGCTCGTGGCCGTGGCCGTCGGGGCCGACCGGATGCAGGTGGACAAGGTGCTCGCGGGGAACATGGCGGCGGTGTCGGGCCTCCGGGACGCCATCTCGGGTTCGACCGTGTCCAGCGAGACCATCGAGCCCTTCGAGCCGATCATCCACTTCTCGGAGCCCGTCGTCACCGTGGCCATCGAGGCGAAGCACACCCGCGACCTCCCGAAGCTCATCGAGGTCCTCCGGTCGATCGCGAAGGCCGACCCGTCCATCGTCGCGGAGATCAACAGCGAGACGGGCGAGCACCTCATCTCCGGCATGGGGGAGCTGCACCTCGAGATCACGCAGTACCGCATTGTCAACGAGCAGAAGGTCGAGATCAAGACGTCCCCGCCGATCGTCGTCTACCGGGAGAGCGTGAAGGGCGAGAGCCCCGGCTCCTTCGAGGGGAAGTCGCCAAACAAGCACAACCGGTTCTACATCGAGGTCGAGCCGCTCGAGCAGGGGGTCGTCGACGCGATCAAGGCGGGCGACATCCCCTCGGGCGAGCGGATCAAGGACAAGAAGGCGCTCGCGGAGAAGTTCGTGGAGTTCGGCTGGGACAAGAACATGGCCAAGGGCGTCCAGTGGATCCAGGACACGAGCATCCTCGTGGACGGGACGAAGGGGATCCAGAACCTGCACGAGACCATGGAGCTCTGCAAGGACGCGTTCATCGAGGCGTGCAACCGGGGGCCCCTCTCGGGCGAGAAGACGATGGCGCTGAAGGCCACGCTCGTGGATGCCAAGCTCCACGAGGACTCGATCCACCGCGGCCCCGGCCAGGTGATCCCGGCGATGCGGTCGGCCGTGTACGGCGCGATGGTGACGGCGGGCACCGTGCTCATGGAGCCCTACCAGCGCGTGTTCATCAAGGTCCCGAACGACGTGATGGGCGCGGCCGCCCGCGAGATCCAGCAGCGGCGCGGCGAGATCGTGGACATGAAGAGCGAGGGCGATGAGACGGAGATCGAGGCGCTCTCGCCCGTGGCGGAGATGTTCGGGTTCGCCTCCGCGATCCGCAGCGCGACGGCAGGCCGCGCGCTCTGGTCGACGGAGAACGCGGGCTTCAAGCCGGTCCCGCGCGAGCTCCAGCCGCAGGTCGTGCGGAAAATCCGCGAGCGCAAGGGGCTCAAGCCCGACCCGCCGACCGCGGACTACTACGCGGCGTGACGCGCGCGCGTGCGGCGCGGTGCGGCGGCCCTTCGCGCGCGCGGAATCCGTGCTTTCCGCGAGCGCGCGCGCGCCGCCCCATACGCATATATAGTGGAAGTCCTTTGCCGCTTCATTCGTGCTGACCCAAAAGGGCCAGAAGAAGGAGAAATGAGGCGAAATGCCCGCTGACAAGCCCCACCTGAACATCGTGTTCATCGGACACGTTGACCACGGCAAGTCCACGACTGTAGGACGCCTGCTGCTCGAGACCGGCCACATCCAGCCGCACGTCATCGAGAAGTTCAAGCAGGAGGCCACGGCCAAGGGGAAGGCCACCTTCGAGTTTGCATGGGTCATGGACGCCCTCAAGGAGGAGCGCGAGCGCGGCGTCACCATCGACGTGGCCCACAAGAGGTTCGACACCCAGAAGTACTACTTCACGATCATCGACGCCCCGGGCCACCGGGACTTCGTGAAGAACATGATCACGGGCACGTCGCAGGCCGACGCCGCCGTCCTCGTCGTGTCCGGGACCGACGGCGTGCAGGCGCAGACGAAGGAGCACATCTTCCTCGCGCGCATCCTCGGCGTCTCCCAGCTCGTCGTGGCGATCAACAAGATGGACGCCACGGAGCCCGCCTACTCGGAGAAGCGCTTCGAGGAGGTCAAGGCGGAGGCCGTCAAGCAGCTGAAGAACGTCGGCTACAAGACGGACGATATCCCGGTCCTGCCCATCTCGGCCTACGCGGCGGACAACGTGGCGAAGAAGTCGGACAAGCTCGGCTGGTACAAGGGCCCGACGCTGCTCGACGCGCTGAACGGCCTCAAGGAGCCGCCGAAGCTCACGGACAAGCCGCTGCGCCTGCCGGTGCAGGACGTCTACTCGATCACGGGGATCGGGCTCGTCCCTGTCGGCCGCGTGGAGACCGGGGTGCTCAGGCCCGAGATGAAGATCATGTTCGAGCCGGCCCACAAGGCGGCGGATGTAAAGTCCATCGAGATGCACCACGAGCAGATCCCGCAGGCGGTGCCCGGGGACAACGTCGGCTTCAACGTGCGCGGCCTCAACAAGGGTGACATCCGCCGCGGCGACGTGGCCGGCCCGGTGGACAACCCGCCGAAGGTCGTCAAGGAGTTCTCGGCGCAGATCACGGTGCTCAACCACCCCTCGGCCATCACCGTCGGCTACACGCCCGTCTTCCACGCGCACACCGCGCAGGTGGCCGGGACGTTCGTCAAGCTCGAGAAGAAGCTCGACCCGAAGACCGGCGCCACGAAGGAGGAGAACCCCGAGTTCATCAAGACGGGCGACGCGGCGGTCGTGCGGATCAAGCCGACGAAGCCGATGGTCCTCGAGAACGCGAAGGAGTTCCCCCAGCTCGGCCGGTTCGCGATCCGGGACATGGGCCAGACGGTGGCTGCCGGGGTCTGCATCGCGACGGACTAGGGCCGGCGGCTCCACTGTGCGCCGTCGGGTCCAAGCGTCTGGGTGGGAGGCTTGGGACGTGGCGGCCAAGGCGCGGATCTCGCTGACCGGCACCGAGCCCGGGAAGGTCGACTCCGTCTGCAAGCAGATCAAGATGATCAGCGAGCGCACGGGAGTCGACATCCGCGGCCCGATCCCGCTTCCGACGCGCACGCTCGTCGTCCCCACGCGCAAGGCGCCGGACGGCGAGGGCTCGGAGACCTACGACCGCTGGGAGATGCGCATCCACAAGCGGCTGATCTACCTGGACGCCGACGAGCGCGCGCTGCGCCAGCTCATCCGGATCAACGTGCCCGACGGCGTGAACATCGAGATCATCCTGCGTGGCTGACCGGCCGCGCGCCTCCCCCGCCCTCCCCCCGCCGGGGCGGCGCGCCCTCATCCCGGCCCGCGCGGGGGGCCCGCCTCGGGCGGGGCGGGCGGCTCGTCCTCCGGGTCGCCCAGGCGCCCGCCCAAGGCCGGGGCCGGGGGGGCCCGCGGGCGTAGGCGCAGCTTCACCACGGACGCTGCGATCGCCACGCCGAGGATCGTGCCGACGAACCCCAGCGAGAGCGAGACGGGCATCTCGTAGTGGAGGGGGTCGGGCGTGGGGTGGGCCCCGAGGATCATCTTCACCCCGATGAAGAGCAGGAGCAGCACGAGCGCGGGCTTGAGGTAGTCGAGGCGCCGGATCCCGGCGGCGACCACGAAGTACAGCGAGCGCAGGCCGACGATCGCGAAGATGTTGGAGGTGTAGACGATGAACGCCTCGTTCGTGACACCGAGGACGGCGGGGACGGAGTCGATGGCGAAGAGCACGTCGGTGGCCTCGATGAGCAGGAGGCACATGAGCAGGGTCGTCGCGTGGCGGCGCCCGCCGATCGTGTGGAAGAACTTCCCGTCGTGGAAGTCGTCGGTGGTGGGCATCAGGCGCTTGAGGAGCCGGTAGACGGCGGACTGCGCAGGGTCCACGGCCTCGTGGGTGCCGAAGGTCATGCGGGCCGCCGTGAAGAGCAGCAGGGCGGCGAGCGCGTAGATCGTGAACTCGAATGCTTCGAGCGCGGCCACCCCGAGGAAGATGAAGACGCCGCGCATCGCGATGGCGCCCACGATGCCGTAGAAGAGGACGCGGTGCTGGTGCTCCCCGCGGACGCCGAAATAGGAGAAGATGACGATGAACACGAAGAGGTTGTCGACGGAGAGGGCCTCCTCGAGAATGTACGCCGTGAGGTAGAGCTGGAGGGCGTCGTCGGCGCTGACGGACGCCCCCGCCTGGGTCGAGTAGACCCACCAGACGACGAGGGAGAAGGAGAGCCCGATGGCGATCCACAGGCCCGCGAAGAGGGAGGCCTCGCGCAGCGTGGCGGCGTGGGCGCGGCGGTGGAAGTAGCCGAGGTCGATGGCGAGGATGGCGGCCACGGCCGCGAAGAACCCGACCCAGGCGATCAGGGGCACGTCGGCCAAGGTGGCGCGCCGAACCCGGGCGGTTCATAAAGGCTTTTGGGGGCGGGCAACCGCCGCGCGGGAGCCGCGCCCGCGCGGGGCGCGCGTCAAGCGGCCACGCGCAGGACGACATCGGCCACCATCGCGGCGCCAAGCAGCGCGAGGTACACGTTGGAGTACCGGAAGAGCGCGCGCGCGGGGCCGCGGCCGCGGCGGACGAGCAGCACAACGGCCCACCCGACGAAGAGCGCGCCGAGGGCGAGGGATGCGGCCAGGTACACGGCCCCCAGGACGCCGAGCGGGTAGAGCGCGGCGGTGGCCGCGACGAGCACGACGGAGTACGCGAGGATCTGGCGGCGCGTGACCTCGTCGCCGTGCGTGACGGGGAGCATGGGGATCTCCGCCTGCGCGTAGTCGTCGCGGTAGAGGAGCGCGAGGCTCCAGAAGTGGGGCGGCGTCCAGAGGAAGACGATGAGCGCGAGCAGGAGCGCCCCGAGGCTGAGGTCGCCGGTCACGGCGGACCACCCGACGAGCGCCGGGAAGCAGCCGGCGGCCCCGCCGATGACGATGTTCTGCGGGGTGAGCGGTTTCAGCCAGTGCGTGTACACGAAGGCGTAGAACAGGATCCCCGAGAACGCGAGGGCCGCGGAGAGCGCGTTGGCCCAGGTCGAGAGGACGAGCACGGAAGCGCCCGCGAGCGCTGTGGCGAAGATGGCGGCGTGCGAAACCTCGATGCGGTGGGAGGGCAGCGCGCGCTTGCGGGTGCGCCGCATCTTGCGGTCGCGGTCGCGCTCGAGCAGGTTGTTGAGCGTGGCGGCGGACCCCGACGCGAGCGCGCCGCCCGCGGCCACCGACCCGACGAGGTCGGGCGGGGGCAGGCCCCCGGCGGCCACGACCATGGCCGTGAGCGCCGAGATGAGCAGCGCGACCATGATGCCGGGCTTGACGAGGATGACCCAGTCGCGGGCGGTCGCGCGTCCCGGTGCAGGTTCGGTCGGCTGCATAGGTCCACCCCTCAGGCTGGGGCCCCCCCCGGGCCGTGGGGCGCTGGGGCCGCGAGGACCTTGCGCGCCTCGACCGCGATGAGGAGTGTGAGGCCAAAGAAGAGGGTCGCCACCGCCAGGTGCGCGGTCACCACGTATGGGTCAAGGGCGCTGAAGATGGTCTGCGCGCCGAGCCCGATCTGGACGGCTAGGGTCGCGGCGGCGGCGAAGGTCAGGAGCCGCAGCTGCTTGGCGTGGGCGTAGCGCGTGAGCACGAGGTACAGCAGCACCACCCCTGCGGCGGAGACGAGCAGCGCGGCAGCGCGGTGGAGAATCTCCGAGGCCACCTGCTCGTTGCGGAACTCGACGAAGAAGTTCCCGCCCTCGCACGTCGGCCACTCGGGGCACGCCATCCCCCCGTAGACGGCCTTCACGAAGGCCCCGAGGACCATGGTCGAGAAGGCCGCGGCGGGCAAGAGGAGCGTGACCCACTTGAGGGCGGGCGCGGTCCACGGCGGGTCGTCCCCGTAGGTCTCGGCGCTCGTCACGTCCCCCTCCATGATTGCGGCGTCCGGGGGCTGGCTGGGGCCAGCTCCGGCCGCGCCAGCGCCCGACATGGCCTTAAGGCCTGCGCCGCGCCGCGCGCGTCAGGCGTCCGCGGGGTAGGGCGACCGCAGGACGTCGTACACCTTCTCGGCGGTCGCGCGCCCGACCCCCGGCACCTCGGCCACCTGCTCCACGGAGGCCTGGGCGATCGCGCGGATGGACCCGAAGTGCTGCAGGAGCTTGCGCGCGGTGGCCGACGAGACCCCGGGGATCCCCTCGAGGACGAACCGCTGGCGGGCGTCGAGCCCCGCGGGTCCCTTCTCCACCCGCCGCGGCGGCGGCCCGCCCGCGCCGCGCCGCCCGCCCTCGCGGCGCGCGAGGGCGAGCAGGAGGTCCGCTGTGCCCTCCGCGCTGCCGGTGGGGAACACGGCCACCGCGAAGTCGATGAGCAGCGACGCGACCGCCCCCTCGATCGAGGACGGCCGCACCCCCGCCGGCGTTTCGGCGGGGTCGCCCTCTAGGACGAGCACGGCGCGCGGGAACGCGTCCGCGAGCTCCTGCGCCTGCCGGAAGAGGCGGCCGTCGACGAGCGACGCCGCGAAGTCGGCTCGCGTCTTGCGCTCCACGCCGACCCGGTCGCCGACCACGAAGTCGCCGGTGGGCAGGCGCTCGGGCTTGACGGGCGCGCCGGCCGCGCGCAGGAGGTCCGCCACCGCCCCGCGCAGCTCGCGGTCGTCGACGGTGATCACCGCCATCGGGCCGCCGGAGAAGGCCTCGCCCGCCCCCTGGGGCGAGGGCGGCGGGGCCCCGCCGCGGCCGCCCGCGCCCCCGTCCCCGTCGCCGCCGGGGGCGGCCTCAGCGAACTCGTCGAGGTGGGTCGGCGCCGGCCCGGCCCGCGGGCCCTCGAGCACGTCGATCGGGAGGCGCATCTGGTCTCGCAGCTTCCGCAGCTCCTCGCGCATCGTCGACTCGCGCGCGGCCGACGCGCGCCGGTAGGCCTCGTCGCGCGTGCGCTTGGCCACTAGCACCTCCACCCGCCCCGCGCGCCGGCGCCCCGTCCGGCCCCGCCGCTGGATCGTCCGGATCTCGCTCGGCACGGGCTCGTAGAAGATCACGTGGTCGACCTCGGGGATGTCGAGGCCCTCCTCGGCCACCGAGGTGGCCACGAGGACGTTGTGGTCCCCCCGCGAGAACGCCTCGATGAGCGCGACCTGCTCCTTCTGCGAGAGCCCCTCGTCCTGCCCCTTCGTGGCCTGCCCCACGAACCGCACGGGCCGGGCGCCCGGCACGGCCTCCAGCCGCCGGACGAGCACCTCGCCCGTCTCGCGGAAGTGCGAGAAGAGGATGATCCTCGCCCCGGGGTCGGCCTCCAGCGCCCGGCGCACGAGGACGGCGGCGGCCTCCACCTTCGGGTGCGCCGCCGCCGACGCCTTCGCGAGCGCGTACGCTTCGAGGAAGTCCGCGTCCTTGAGCAGGGACTTCGATGCGGCCGACCCGCCCTTCGCCTTCGACTCGCCCGCGAGGCGGTCCATGTAGGCGATGAACACCTCGCGCCCCTGGGTCTCGATGTACTCGAGCGCGTGGTTGACCTTCATGGCCTTCGCCTGGACGCTGGAGAGCGCCCACACCTTCCCCCGGCGCTCCGGCGGCTCGCCCGCGATCGCGCGGCTGATCGCCTCGCGCGCCTTGAGGATGTCCGAGGTGCTCACGTACGTCCCGCGGCGGACCACCCCGGCTTCCTGGAGCTTGCGCACCTCGCGGTCGAGCACGCGCCGGAGCTTGGCCGCGATGATCTTGAAGTCCGTCGGCAGGTCGACGTCGATCCAGTTGACCTCGATGTCGTGCACGTAGGGGGCGACGTCGGGGTCGTCCTCCGACCGCACGTCGACCTGGTCGACCCCGAGCGCCTCGCACACCGCGAGGATGTCCCGCGCGTTGCCGCCCGGGGAGGCGGTGAGGCCGAGGAGGCGCGCGCCCTCCCCCGCCTCCTCGCGGAACCGCTGCGCGAGGAACACGTACGGGTAGTCGCCCGTCGCGCGGTGGGCCTCGTCGAGGACGAGGAGCCGGAGCCCCGAGAGCGTGTACCTGCCGGAGGCGAGGTCGTTGCGCACGACCTGGGGGGTGGCCACGAGGACATCCGCCCCGCGCCACAGGAGCTCGCGCTCCCCGGGCGGCACCTCGCCGGTCATCTGGCCGACCGCGGGGCCCGGCCCCTCCTCCAGCGCCGGCCGCGCGCCGCGCAGGGCCGCGAGGAAGAATGCGGTGTGCTGCTCGACCAGCGGCTTGGTCGGCGCGAGGAAGAGGACGGCCGCCCCCCCGGGCCCGCCGCGCGCCGCCCGCTCCCCCAGCACATGGGCGGCGAGCAGCAGCGCGACCACGGTCTTGCCGAGCCCGGTGGGCAGGACGAGGAGCGTGTTCTTGCGGGCGGCCGAGCGGAAGAGGTTCACCTGGTACCGGCGCGGCGCGACGCGCGAGCCCTCGACGAGCGGGTAGGGCCCGTCCACGACGGCTTCCGGCATCGCCGCTCCACCCCCGGGGGGGCAGAAAACCCTGACGGGGGGGTCGGCGGAGGTCAGGTCGACTCGAGCTGCAAGCGCTCGCGGACGACGCGCCTGTAGGTCGTCGCGTAGCCGGCGATCCGGTTGGCCATCCCCTTGAACCGGACGTCGCAGAGCTTGTGCACGAGCACCTTGTTCTTCTCGAAGTCGTCCGTGAAGATGTCGGGGTACTTTTCGACGAGCTCGATGGCGACCCGCTTGATGTACGTGGGACGGATATTTCCCATAGGGGGCCCGAGCGCGAGCACCCGGATCGGCCTATTTATAGGTTGATGCCCGCGCCGGGACGGCCAGAACCGTTTTCTGCGGCACGGCCGATGCGGTGAGGACAGCATGGACTTCGAGTCGTGGCAACCGAAGTATGTCGCGGTCACGAACGACCTCGGCTACGCGCGCGACGGGGACGAGGCGGCCGCCGCTGAGCTCGCGCGCCTCATGGAGGCACGCAGCGGGCCTGTGGCCGAGGGCCCCGAGCTCGCACGCCTGCTCGCGCACCAGCGCGTCTTCGTCTGCGGGAACGGCCCGACGCTCGAATCCGAGCTCGGGGACCACATGCTCGAGGGGACCGTGATCGCCGCCGACGGCGCGACGGGGCGCCTCATGCGGCGCGGGACGTTCCCCGAGATCGTCGTGACCGACCTCGACGGCGACCTCGAGGCCATACGGAAGGCCTCCGCGCAGGGCTCGGTCGTCATCCTCCACGCCCACGCCGACAACCGCGCGCAGGTGGCCCGGTGGCTCGCGGCGATGGAGGGGCCCGTCGTCCCGAGCGTGCAGTGCGCGCCGCCCGCGGGCACGCGCAACTACGGCGGCCTCACGGACGGCGACCGCGCGGTGTACCTCGCCGACCACTTCGGGGCCGGGGAGATCGTGCTCGCGGGGTTCGACTTCGGCGACGACGAGCCGCAGATGCCGCCGGAGAAGCACCGGAAGTTCATCTGGGGCGCGCTGCTCATCGCTTGGCTGGACAACCCGCGCGTCATGTTCTTCGACGAGTACCTCGCGGGCGGGCCCCCGCTTCCCCGCTGACCCAGCGCGCGTAAGCCCCGTCCACGCCCCTGGCCGTCCCCCACTCGATGTAGGGCACGTCGTACGGGTGCGCCCTCCGCACCGCCGCGACGAGCGGCCGGAGCGCCCCGGGCGAGGTCTTCAGGTGGACCACGACCTCGCGCGCGTGGACCACCTTCCCCTCCCACCAGTACTCGGATTCGATCGGCCACACGTTCGCGCACGCCGCCAGGCGCGCCCGCACGACCGCGCGCGCCAGGGCGCGCGCCTCCCCCGCGTCCGACACATTCGTCTGCACCCACGCCACCGCCGCACGTTTTGCCATTGGACGTTCCTCCGCCTTCGAACTGAATGCGTTTGCCCCAAATTGCAAATAGCGGTCGGTCGATCGCCACGCAGCCGCGGTATCGAGCGCGCGCCAGCGGGTGGGGCCCTTGAGCATCGATCCCTTCGATGCCGACCTCTTCCTCGACGACGAGCGCCCCGAGCGGGAACGCAAGCGGCCGCGGCGCGAGGGCGACACCGCGCGCGCGCTGCTCACAACCCCCGAGGCGATGAGCCGCGAGGAGATCATCGGCCGCGTTGTCACCTACGACGACATGCGCAAGGCGCTCGGCCGCCTGCTGCGCGAGCGGGGGATGTCGCAGGACGAGATCAACAAGCTCGCGATGTACCTGCTCTCCTTCTTCGGGTTCTCCGACGCGATCATCGACAACATCCTCGACACGGAGGACCGAGACGTCTTCTACATGCTCGAGGAGGAGGGGATCCTCACGACCTCCCGCGAGGAGGCCTACACGCTGCGGGGGAAGATCTGGCGCGTGCACTACTGGGTACTGCAGAAGCGCGAGATCCTGCGCCTGTGCGCCGAGGTCGACGCGGAGGAGGAGGCGCGCGGGCGCCCGCGGGGCGAGTTCGACGTCTACGACGAGGTCGACCCGAACGTTTGGCGGCGGCGCGGGTGAGGGCCGGGACACGCCAGGTTTCCGCAAGGCAAGGATTTATCCGCGCCCCCCGGCTCCCGCGGCCCGATGGACGGCTGGCTCATCGCGCTCCTCGTCCTCGTATCCTACGGCGCCCTCGTGATCCTCCTCAACCAGGTCGGCGCGCTCCAGCGGCTGTCCATCCAGGCCGTGGGGCCCCTGCTCATCTGGCGGACGCTGCGCTTCCGGACGTTCATCGAGTGGCTCTCGCGCCCCGGACGCGTGTGGAGGGCGTTCGGCGACTTCTCCATCGGCTTCGCGTTCCTCTCCATGGTGCTCATGGTCGCGCTCCTTGCGTGGATCGCGACACAAGTCGTGCGCGCACCGGCCGGGGCGGTGCGCGTGGAGCAAATCATCGGGTTGCCCGCGATCAACCCCTTCATCCCCCTGTGGTACGGGATCTTCGGGCTCGCGGTGGCCATCCTCGTGCACGAGGGGTGCCACGGTGTGCTCGCCCGCGCCGAGTCGATCGCCGTCCGCTCCGTGGGGCTGCTCCTCTTCGTGGTGCCCATCGGGGCGTTCGTGGAGCCTGACGAATCCGAAATGCGCAAGGCACCCCTGCGCAGACGCCTGCGCATATTCTCCGTCGGGCCCTCGAGCAACTTGGTGCTAGCGCTCGTGTGCGCGCTCATCTTCTCGGGCGCCCTGGTCGGCTCCGCCAAGCCGGTTGGCGAAGGCGCCTATGTGGAGGCCGTCTTTGCTGGGTCGCCGGCCCACGCCGAGGGCTTGCGTCCCAACACGCTCATCACGGCCATCCAGCTCGAGGGGCAGGCCGAGCCGGTGCACCTCGCCGGATTCCGAGACTTCTCCGCCATCCTATCCAACTCCACCCCGCTCCAGGAAGTCACGTTTCATTACATGACCTCCCACGACACGGGGACTATCACCTTCGAACTCGGCGAGTGGCCGGCGGATTGGCTCGCCCCGGGCGAGAACCGCACCAGCGGCTTCGTCGGCGTTCGGACAGTGGACCCATCGACTTTCCTGGCGTGGGCGCGGCCCGGCGAGCGTATCATGGACGGCTGCAAGGAAGCGCCCCCCACTCCCGGGATAGGGTGCGTGGTGGACAGTCTGGGCGCTTACCTGCGACTCCCGGTTCTCGGTCTCTCGCCGCTGCCCCCGGAGCGGCAGTGGCTCTACCAACCGACCGGCGCGGCCGCCGCCTTCGGTGGCGCCTTTTGGCTTGTCGCAGACGCCTTCTATTGGCTCTTTTGGCTCAACTTCATGGTGGGTACTTTCAACGCCGTCCCGATGCTCCCCCTAGACGGCGGCCACATGTACCGTGACGGTGTGCTCTCGTTCCTACGCCGGTCCGCCGCCCGGCGGTCCGGCGTCCCGGGCCCAGCAGAACCCCCGCCCGAACCTACCCGTGCGGCGCCCGGGCTGCCAACGCCTCGGGAGGACGACGACTTCCTGGGCATCAGCGCGGACCGCCGCCCGCTCGACGAGGTGTTCGGCCCCTCACGTGACCCGTTGGAGCGGCGGGCGCACACGATCACCGTGTACACGTCGCTCGCGATGCTCGCGCTCATCGTGTGGCCGCTCGTGTGGTCGTACGCGAGCTACGCGATCCGGTGAGCCGGGCCCGCCCCGCTACTCCTCTTCGCCCTTCCCCTCGCCTTGCCCGCCGCGCGGGCGGTCGCCATCCCGGCGGTCTCCGCCACGCCGCTCGCGCGGCTCCGGCCGCGTGCGCGCGCGGATCGCTTCCTTCTCCTCGTCCGGGATCTCCTCCACCGGGGACGCGCGCAGGTACTTGGACGGCACCTCGTCCACGAGGTACACCGTCGAGGCCGCGTGCATCACCTCGATCCCGTCCTTCTCGGCGGCCCGCACGTCCACCTCGAGGATCGTGGGCGCGTCGATCCTCCCGCTGCCCGCCTCCCAGGCGTTCCGGTAGCTCTTCGAGAGGTGCACGTACCGGCGGTCCGTGGGGCGCAGGCCGTCGGCCATGAGCTGCGGCGCCTCCTCGGCGGTGCACGGGTAGTACAGCAGGTCGGGGATATCGTCCGTGGGCAGGTCCAGGCGGATGTCCACCGAGTGCGCGTAGGTGGCGCGGATCATGTCGCCGTCGACCTCGTACCTGCCCTTCTCGTCCGACTCGACGACCGCCTGGATGTGGCGCGGCCGCAGCCAGTGGAGGTCGTCGCGGGCGTCGCGGAACGCGTCGACCATGTCGTACAGGTTGACCCACCCGTGGTCGTCCATCGCCAGGTCGAAACGGTCGGGGAAGTGGCGCAGCGTCCCGGCCATCATCCGTGAAAGGGAGTTCAGCTCTCGGTCGCTCATCAGGAACTTGCCCCGGTCGTCGCAGGTCGGGCAGTTCTGTTGCCGGAAATATCCGTGTTCGTTGCACTCCTTCAGCATGTTCTCACCACGCGTAAGTGGGATCTTGGCCCGCGGCATCGGGGGCCGGCGCTTAAACGTTTCCCGCCTCCCTCCGCCCGTGCGCGGCTCACCGGCCGAGTTCCACGACCCGGGCCCCCTGCCGGTCGGCGGCCTGGCGCACGCGGAGGCGCTCGCGGGCGGAGAGGGAGCGGCCGTCGATGAGGACGCGCGCCGCCCGCGTCTGCGCCAGGGCGGCGTCGAGGGTGGCGTCGTCCGTGTCCTTGAGCGCGTGGTCAGGGACGAGGTGCCCGATGGGCGTCCCCGTGCGCCGGGCGTGGTCGGTGTGCCTCGGGTGGTAGTGGCCCCCGCCGACGCCCGCGGCTGCCTCGCCCCCCCCGGGCGCGCGGTCCGGCAGCGGCATCCACGCCCGCGCCACGGCGCGGGCAAGCGCGCCGCAGAGGGCCTCGCTCCGCCAGTCCGGGAGCGACGACCCTACCTCCACGAAGAGCGCGGGGACCTCGAGGACGGGCCCGTGGTGGGTCGCCTCGAACGTCGCCGCAGACCCGACGGCGGGGGCCGCATCGCCGAGCGCGCGCAGCAGCGCGGTGGCCGCCTCCGGGTCGGGCGGCACGAGGCGGCGCGGCTGGCCCCCGAACCGCGCCTCGGACCCCAGGTTGCCGACGGGGTGCACCGTGAAGCTGCGCTTGCCGGAGGCCGCGCTGTGCTTCGAGAGGAAGAGCGCGCGGCTGACCGGTCCCCCGCCTGCGGCGGCGGCCCTGCGCTCGACATAGTCGGCCGCGAGCAGCGAGCCCTCCACCTCCAAAAGCATGGTGGCGGTTGGCCCGTCGATGGCCGTGCCCGGCCGGGGGCCGGGCGTCTTGAAGTGCCCGGCCTCCAGGAGCGCCGCGGCCACCCGCTCGCTCGCGGGGTCCTCGGCCGTCCACACCGCGAGCTTCACGGCGCCTGGAAACGCCGGCTCGCGCCATAACCCGTTCGGGTGCTCACGGGGCGCGCGCCGCAGCGCCCGCCTCGGGGGCCCCGCGCTCCGGGCGGGGGGGGGCGACCGCCCCCTCCACCACGGGAGCGGCCGCCGCGGGCACGGCCCGCGCGGGGGTGATCGTCACCTGGGGGGGCGGCGCATCGGCCGCCGGGGGCTCCCGGATCCCCGTCACCAGCGCGATCGCGCGGCCTCCGTCGGCGAGCGCCGGGTCGTGGCGGACGGAGATGCGCACGGCCGCGGGGTCGTGAAGCGCCGCCAGGTCGTGGGCCATCCGCTCCGCGAGCCGGCTGGCGGCGTGCGGGCCGTGCCCCGCGTGGGCGTCCACTTGGACGAGCGAGAGCGTGCCCGACAGCCCGACGTCCGCGAGCATCACGAGGGGGGCCGGGGCCTCGGCCCCGTCGGCCGCCCACTCCTGGTAGGAGAGCGTCCCTAGCCCGCCCGTGAGGACGAGCGACCGGGCCTCGGCCTCGACGCGGACCAACGACCGCGGGACCTCCGCCATGAAGTAGTCGAGGAGCGCGAGCGCCTGGTTCACCGGCAAGTGGCCTGCGACAGGCAGGAGCGCCTCACTGTCGATGAGGATCGTGGTGTGGGCGTGCTCGCGCAGCCGGTGGAGGGCGCGCAGCGCCCGCGCGCGCCGCGACCGCTCCGCCCGGAAGGGGACCGTGACGACCGCCACGACGGCGGCCCCGGCCGCCCGGGCTTGGGCCGCCAGGACGGGGGCGACCCCCGCCCCCGTGCCTCCACCGAGCGACGTGAGGATCGCGACGATGTCGAAGCCCGCCAGGCGGGGTGCGAGGTCTGCTTGCGCTTCGCGCGCGGCCCGCTCCGCGGCCTCTGCGTGGCCGAGCGCGCCCCGGCCGTGGAACACCGGCTCGCCGAGCAGGACCTTCGTGTCGCAGTGGTGGAACTCGAGGGAGATCCGGTCGGTGTTCACCGCCAGCGTGGCCGCCTCGGGGCAGTCCTCGCGCACCCACTCCACGGCCGCGCACCCCGCGCCGCCCACGCCGACCACCAGGATGCGGCTCGCCCCCGCCCGCGTGGGGCCCCGCTCGCTGTGCCTTCCGAATGTCCTTCCCTGGACCTTCCCGATTACGTATTGCATCGTCCCACCGCCGGTCCAGCCGGCCGCGCGGGCGGGGGGCAGCGGGGGGGCCCTTGGGGCGGGGGAGGCATCCCCCCCCCGCCGTGGCGGTCTTCCCATCCCCTCTGACAAGGTCACTTGCTGGCCGCGCCCTGGCGGGCGCTGGCGGCGACATGGTCCAACCTGCGCTTCTGCAGCTTCTGGACCATCTCGTCGAAATCCTGGTTGTCCGCGACGAGCGCCTTCAGGCGCTCCTTCGTGTACTCGCGAAGGACGCGCGCAGCCGCCGCCTCGACCCCCGGCCCGTCACCGGCCGTCGCGAGCGCCTCGAGGCGCCGCTCGACCTCCACCGGGACCTTCAGCCGCAGGATGCGGGTGTCCGCGTCCAGCTCGAACCGTTCCAGGAACTGCGCGAGCGCGTCGAGGATCAGCTCGGAGGTCGTCGAGAATTCCCCGGCCTCGATGAGGTTGTCCATCATCGCGGCCATCTCGGGCGACACCCGGATGCTCTTCGTCACGCTTACGCTATCCACGCCAAGCAGCCCCTACTACCTTCCTTCCCAACGCTTCCGACTGTTGTTTTGGCCCCTCACGAGGCCGTTGTGCATCCCATCGGGTGTCTTGTTTGCACCCGTGCGACAAAAGTAAACACCGACCCTATATAAGAAGCGAGAGCAAAACCCCGCCCGTTTCCCCTGGCTGATCGCGAGGCCCGGAGCCCCGCGCCCCCGGGGCGGGCACGTGCCCGTCAGGGCCCTCGTGCCCCCTGGGGGTGCCGGCCGCTGCGCGCGGGCGCGCGCCCGCGCGCTCCCGCGGGCGTCCCGCCCGCGGCGGCCCGCTCCAAACCCTTTTGACCTGTCCCCCGCCATCCCACGCGGCGGCGGTCGCGATAGCGGACATCCTCCTCGTCGACGACGAGACCTTCCTCCACGAGATCTACACCGACTTCCTCCAGCTCCACGGCCATAAGGTCGTGGGCATCGCCTACAACGGGGAGGAGGCCGTGTCCGTCTTCCGGTCGCTTCCCCGCAAGCCGCAGGTGGTCATCATGGACCAACGTATGCCCGTCAAGAGCGGCGTCGACGCCACCCGCGAGATCCTGGCGATGGCCAAGAATACCCGCGTCATCTTCTCGAGCGCCGACGTGCACGCGCGGCGCGCCTCGGTGGAGGCCGGGGCCGCCGGTTTCGTGCAGAAGCCGTTCACCCTGGAGGAGCTCCTGCGCGCCGTCGAGGCGGCGCTGGGCGGCCCCGAGGGCGCCCGGAAAGCGTGACCCCGCCGCCGGGCGTGGGTTATGCGCGTGCGCCGCGGGCCCGGCGCCCCCGGGGGCCGAAAAGCGGCCGGTTTCCACGCGAAACCCAGGCCGGGAAACGGATGTCTGGCCGCCCACCCAAAGGTCTTTATCTCCACCTGACTTTGCGCGGTCGGGGAAGCCCGGATGGGGAGCGACCTTTTCGAGCAATTAGACAAGGAACTAGCCTCCATGGCGGAGGAAGTTTCTGAGGACGTCGGCAAGTTGGCCGCCAAGCGGCAGACGCTGACGCGGTCCATGATCGAGAACTTCTGGCAGTTGTGGATCCGGTTCAAGAACATCGATGTCCACTACACGATGGAGCCCTCGCCCTCTGTCTTCGCCAGCTTCGAGGAGTTCCCGGAGAAGTGGAAGCTCAAGGAGAACTTCAACTGGGCGCTCGTCAACAGCGTGAACCTCATCGACCGGACGCAGGCGCAGGGCCGGGTGGGCGACTCGCTCAAGGCGTTCTACTACCAGAAGGAGGGGTCGACGCGGCTGCGCGTCGTGTTCGAGTTCTGCGAGGGCGAGCAGTACTACAAGTACAGCGGGTGGAAGCGGATCTTCTCGCAGCAGATCCTCTTCGACGGCGACATCGAGCGCCTCTCCTTCGAGAAGGTGTGGTCGGTGATCGCGGGGGTCGTGAAGGTGTGGTTCGAGTCGCACCTGCGCAAGAACCGGGACGTCATCATCTCCTACGTGAAGGAGAACTTCGAGAAGGGCGAGACCTTCACGCAGTAGGGCGCAACCCGAAGCCCTTTTGGGGGGGCGCGCGCGTCCCTGGCCCGCATGGCCCGCCTGCTCGCAGCTGCCGTCACCCTCCTCGTCGCGGTCTCCGCCACCGGGTGCGTCGGTGGCCCTGCGAACGCGGCGCCGAGCGCGTCCGCCCGCATCGAGCCGGAGGGCGGCGGGGTCGTGGGCCAGGAGATCACCTTCATCGGGGCGGGCCACGACGGGGACGGGTCGGTCGTCCGCTACGAGTGGGACTTCGGGGACGGCGCGCCGCTCTTCGTCAACGCGACGCGGGCGGCGACCGTCCACACCTTCGCGCAGCCGGGGCTGTTCGTGGCCGTCTTCCGCGCGTGCGACGACGACGGGGCGTGCGGGGAGCACCGGGTGAACGTGACCATCGCCACGGGCCTTGCCATCGCCGTGAACTGGACGGGCGAAAACGGCTACACCGTCCGGGGGTCGCCCTCGCTTGACGCCGCGCTGCTCCGGGTCACCCTGCAGGCCGAGGGTGCACAGCCCTCCGAGTTCGCCGTCGGGGCCGGGCTCGAGCCGCTCGGCGCAGGTGCCTACGGCGCGGCGCTCCCCCCGGCCACGCTCTCGCGCGGAAAGGCCACGACCGCGACGGTCTTCTACAACGGGAGCCAGGTGGCCACCCGGACAGCCGTGGCCCATCCGTTTGCCGGCTCCGCCGGCGAGAGCGACCTGCGGTACCGTGTGGAGGAGCGCGAGGCTGGGCCATTCGGAATCTACGACGCGACGACGGCCTCGGAGGGCGAGGAGGTGTGGCTCGTCGCCGGCGGGTTCATCGGGCACGCGTTCGTCGGGACGGGTTGGGCGTCGCTCACGGAGGTGGCGGGGGGCACCCGCACGGCATCGAACCAGACGTACTCGTCGCTCACCTGGAACGAGACATGGGGCCGCTACGACCCGACCTTGCGCCAGGTCGACTTCCGGGCAGCGGGTACCGCCGTCATCGAGGTCACCGACGCGGGCGGGTTCCGGACGCTCGTCCACCTCTCCGACTATGCGGCGACGGTCGTCGATGGGAACCTCACGAGCCTGCGGGCGGACGGCACGGGCGGCTACGAGGGGGGCCTGCCCAACACGGCCGGCTTGGTCAATTACACCGCCTCTTCGTCCGGATCGAGCACGGCGACCACCGGTGACGGCGAGACCCTCCTCGCGCTGCTCATCGACGAGAACGTCACCTATGCCGGGACACTCGGGGGGGCCGCCTACTCCAGCGTCAACCTGTCGCAGCGCCTCACGGCGGCCCACGACCGGTACTTCCCGGCGGACTTCTGGGTGGCGTGGAACGACACGACCCAGATCAACTCGACGACCGTCGTGACCTCGGGGTCGCGCTACCTGGACAGCGACGGGGACGGCGACCTCAACCCCGACCTGCGGCCCGCCTTCCCCTCGGACGGGCGGGTCTTCGCCGGGCTCGTGCCCGGCTCGCTCGCCCTCGGCGACCGCGTGGCGGTCACGAACATGCGCGGCGACCGCGCGGTGCTCGCGGTCACGGCCACCTCGCCCACGATCATCGTCGCCTCAGGATTCCAGGCGCAGGCGGTCACGGCCGCCCAGCTCACCGGGTCCTTCGGCGACCCGGGGGCACCCGGCTCCTCCTCCGGGGCGCTCAGCTACTCCATCGTGGCGGAGGGCCCGCAGGCCCTCCTATGGCTCAGCGGCGGCGAGCACCTGGCGCTCGGGGGCCGCACCTTTGACCGCGCGCTCACGCTGCTCGGCCGGCCGTGATCGGGGGCGGGGGGCGGGCATCTGGCGCACGTGGCCGTCGTCACGGAGGATTTCTCCCTCTATCATGACCTCGTCGTCCGCCTGAAGCGCCGCGGGATCCCGTTCGCGTCGCTATCCCCCCGGGACGCGCTGCCCGACGACGTCGGCGTCGTCCTCACGAGCCCGCGGGAGGCGGCGGCCATCGACTTCCGCCCCGTGGTGGCCACGCGCGGCGACCTCGACGACGCGATCGACCAGGCGCTCAAGGCGCTCGCCGGGCGGGAGCCCGCGCAGGTCGTGGCGGTCGGGATCGACCCGGGGCGCACCATCGGCGTGGCGGCGGTTGCCGACGGGCTCGTCGTCTCGACCGCCCGGTGCGCGGGCGTCGAGGAGGCGGTCGCACGCGTGCGCCTGCTCCTCCAGCGGCACCCCGGCCGCCGCCAGGTGATCCGCATCGGCCATGGGGCGCCGACGCTTCGCGACGTCCTCATCCGCCGCCTGCTCGCCTGCGGCGTCCCGCTCGAGGTCGTCGACGAGACGCGCACGACGCAGGGCGTGGACGCGCCCGACGTCCGCGCGGCGATGACGATCGCGGGCGCGCGCGGGCAGCGCGTCGGGCGGCCGCCGGACGTCCGCGTGCCCCGCGGCGAGGTCAAGGACATCCAGCGGCTCTCCCGGATCCGCTCGGGCGGCCGCTTCACCATCCCGCGCGAGCTGGCCGAGGAGGTCGCCCTCGGGGCGATCTCCGTCGAGGCCGCGGTCGAGCGCTACCGGCGGGGCCGCCAGGCCGACCTGTCCCAGGACTTCGCCCGCGAAGAGGAATGAGGGCCCCCCGCCCCCCGCCCGGCAAACCGTAAATACACCCGCTCTCCTGCCGCGGCGACATCCGTGGCCTCTGGACAAGGTTTCGCCGCCCTCGGCCTCTCGAAGGACCTGCTCGCGGCCGTCGAGGCGATGGGCTTCGAGGAGCCCACCCCCATCCAGCAGCAGGCGATCCCCGAGGCCCTCAAGGGCCGCGACCTCATCGGGCAGGCCCGCACCGGCACGGGCAAGACGGCGGCCTATGTCCTGCCGTCCGTCGAGCGCATACGGCGCGCCCACCCGGAGGGCCACGCCGTCCGGCTCCTCGTGCTCTGCCCGACCCGGGAGCTCGCGCTCCAGGTGACGGGCGAGGTCGAGAAGATGACCCACATGACCGACTTCCGCCCCCTCTCGGTCTACGGCGGCGCGTCGATCGAGCGCCAGGTGAGCGCGCTGCGCAAGGGGGTCGACGGGGTCGTCGGCACGCCCGGCCGCATCATCGACCTCGTCAACCGCCGCGAGCTGCGCCTCGACGGGGTCGAGGTCCTCGTGCTCGACGAGGCCGACCGGATGCTCGACATGGGGTTCATCGACGACATCCGCTACATCCTCTCGAAGCTGCCGCGCGAGCGCCAGACGCTCCTCTTCTCGGCGACCATGCCGCCGGAGATCATGGCGCTTGCCGACGACCACATGCAGTCGCCGCTCACGATCCAGGTGTCGTCCGACGTGCTCACCGTCCCCACGACCGAGCAGGTCTTCCACCGCATCGGCCGCCGGAACAAGCTGTGGGCGCTCACGCGGATCCTCGAGGCGGAGAAGGTGAACCGGGCGCTCATCTTCTGCAACACGAAGCGCGGGGTCGACCTCGTCACGCGCCGCCTGAAGGAGGCGAACTTCGACGCGGAGGCGCTCCACGGGGACTTCTCCCAGGCGCGACGCGAGGCCGTGCTGCGCCAGTACCGGGAGGGCAAGGTGCGGCTCCTCGTGGCGTCGGACGTGGCCGCCCGCGGGCTCGACATCGAGGAGACGAGCCACGTGATCAACTACGACACGCCCGACAGCCCGGAGTCGTACGTGCACCGCGTCGGCCGGACGAGCCGCGCGGGGCGGGAGGGGAAGGCGATCACGTTCGTGACGAAGGAGGACGAGGGCGCGATCCATGAGATCCAGGTGTTCGCCGGGACGCGCATCCGGGAGGTGCTGCTGCCGGATCCCTCGAGGCGCGACCGGGTGCGCAAGGTGGTGGACTTCGACCACCTGGCCAACGCCTTCGGGATGGTGCCGCTCGAGGTCGACGTGGGGACGAAGGACGGGCTGCGGACCTACGACCTCGTGCGTTTCCTCGCGAAGATCGCGAGCGTCGAGGAGTCGATGATCGGCCACATCGAGATCGGCGAGTCGTCGACGCGGTTCGACGTGCACAAGGCGCGCGTCGAGCGGGTGATGCGTTCGCTCGAGCGGTCGAAGTGGCGGGGCCGGCCGATCCGCGTCGAGATGCGCGGCGGGTGAGCGCGGGCCGCGGTCACAGGGCCAGCGCGCCTGCCGCGCGGTCGCGCGCCTCCGGCGTGGGGGCGGTCACCTGGACCACGAAATTCTCCCGCTGCCACACCAGGGTCGACCCACCCGGGGCCTCCTGCACGAACCAGCGGGGGCCGGACGGGCTGCCGCAGAGCGTGCGCCCCTGCGCGCGGTCGAGGCCGACGTAGAGCGCGTCGAGGTAGCCCCGGGCGGCCGCGCGCGCCTCGTCGAGCGTGATGTTCGCGGTGGCGTTGCCGGTCCCGTTGCCCGTCGCGTTTCCGGTCGTGTTCCCGGGGCCGTCCACGGTCACATTGAAGCGCGTGACGCGGGCCGTGATACCCCCCGCGTAGGTCGCCAAGGCGACGACGGAGTGGTTGCGCTCGCCGTCGGCCACGACGAGGAACTCTCGGCTGGTGCCGGCAAGGGCCGGGGGGAGGAAGGCGTCCGGCGCGGCGCCGGGGGCGGGGGCCGGCCGGGCGAAGACATCCACGGGGACGGCGGGCGCGGGGTTGAGGACAGGCACGAGGAGGATGCCGACGATGGCCACCGCGAGGATGGCGGCGAGCGGGAGGGCCCCGGCGCCCTCGCGCTGCTTCCCTTCGTCGCCGCCCCCCAGGCGGCGCGCGCGCAGCCAGCCGCCGAGGGCGAGGGCCGCCCCGACGGCGGCGGTGCCAAGCGAAGCAGACACGCAGGCCCGGCCGAGGTCCGAGGCGTCGCAGTTGGCGTTGCCGATGAGCCATGCGCCGAAGGCGGCCAGCGAAACGCCGGTGCCGACGAGCACGAAGCCGGCGACGACCCATACGCGGGACAAGGGGGGCACTCTCCGCGCGGGCGAATGCGGAGGGCGGGTAAGTCTTTTGATGGCCGCGCGCGCGCGCCGCTGCCGGCGGTCAGGGGGGGCGGCCGGGCGCTTCCAAGGCGGCGGCGGGGTCCCCACCGGCTGCCCGGGCACCCCGCGGGCGCCCCCGCCCGTGATTATCTGAGGGTCTCGTGATGGTCATCAGCCACGGCTTATCCCCCCCGCCGTCGAGGGGGGCTCCGGCGATCTTGATGGAAGACGCGATCCCCAAGGGAACAGCCAAGTGGGCCAAGAAAGTGGCAAACGCACTCGGGCCGCAGGCGCACGACCTGCGCCGGGACGAGCGCGGCTCGATCGAGGGCCTCCCGCTCTACTTCCTCGTCTCCGCCCTCGTGGTGGCGGTCGCGACGAGCGCCCTCCTATCCATGATGGGGGGGCTCCAGGGGCAGACGATGGGCGCGGTCGTGGTCACCCCCGACACCGTGTCCGTCGCCGGCGGGGCGGGCTCCATCACCTTCACGGTCACCGTGACGGACACGGACGGCAACCCGATCGAGGGCGCGGTCGTCTCGGCAAACGGCATGGGCGTCTCGGCCGCGTCGAAGACCGACGCGTCGGGCAAGGTCCGCTTCACGGTCGATGTGGACATGGGCAGCGGCGCCTACGGCGAGATCGATGTCGAGGCGACGCACCACGGCCCCGCCGGGGAAGGCCAGCGGTCGGCGAGCCTGCTCGTGACCCGGGGCTGATCCCGCTCCCCGTCTCCCTCCCGGGGGGCGCGCCCCCGCGTCGCGCCCCCCGCCCCCTATGTCCCCTACGAGGCCTCCCGATGAACGACGCACCGCAGGCGCACTTGGTGATGCTCGTCGCGGGCGCTTGCCTGGCGGCCTCCCTCCTGGCCGTCGCCGCCGGGCAGGGCGTCGAGGCGGACCGCGCGCGGGCGCGGGACGCGGCCGACGCGCTTGCATCGGCGGTCGCGTTCTCGGGCTGCGCGGCGTCGACCCCTGAGGTCGCGATCGGCCTCCAAGGCGCCCACTCCGCCTGGGCACGTGGCTTGGAGGCGGCCACGCTCCACGAGAGCACGGTCCGCATCCGGTGGGCAGGCGGCGAGACCTACGCGAGCGTGGCGTTCCGGCCCGTGCTCCTCCACGAGCCGCTCGACCTGCTTGGGGGGGCCGCGCTGCTCCTCACGTACGACCCGTTCGCCGGCGCCTGCCTGGCGTCGCTCGTGCCCGCCTAAGGTTCTGTCCCGTTAGCGGGTCGCGGCTTGCGCCGTCCCGCGGCGGGGGGTGGCTCTGGACTCGTCCACCGCCTTCGCCGATTCGGGGCTCCTCGCGCTCCGCTCCGCCCGTGCGGCCCGCCATGCGGGCGCGTAGAGGGGCTTCACCACATCCTTGCGCAAGGCGTCGAGGTCGAACCATAGACCTCCAAGCGCCTCCGGGTGGCCCCGGATGGCGCGGTTGAGGATGTTCAGCCCCGCGTTGAGCTGCCGGTCGAGCGACCAGCCGCACCTCGCGCAGACGAACACCGCCTCTCCGGCTCGGCGCTTCGGGATCGCGT
>Ga0302046_10000189_pt1 | contig 66541 bp, 51 predicted proteins | sample RVTome_11_FD_200261 | JGI IMG/M metagenome (GOLD analysis project Ga0302046, IMG submission 200261) | Soil microbial communities from uranium-contaminated site in the Upper Colorado River Basin, Wyoming, United States - RVT147D111 (version 2) ... | reverse complement strand
CAGCGGCATGGGCGTCGCGCTCCGGTACGACGTCGCGGCCGGTACGTGGACCGACCTGAGCCCCGTCGGCGTGGACGGGCTCCGCGTGGACCGAGACGATCAAGCTCATCGCCAGCGACGCCACGGGAGGTGAAGACTTCGGATACTCCGTCTCGCTCGACGGCGACACGCCCTGATCGGGGCCATGCTGCACAGCGGCCCCCCGGGCGGCCACGCCTCCGGCGCGGCGTACCTCTTCGAGCGCACCGAGACGGGGTGGGTGGAGACCCAGAAGCTGAAGGCCAGCGACGGCGTGACGCAAGACCAGTTCGGGGAGGCGGTCTCCCTCTCGGGAGACACGGCCGCGGTCGCCGCCCCCAACAACGACGACCTGGGCGGCGACTCGGGCTCGGTGTACGTCATAGAGCGCGTCGGGGCGGCGTGGCTCCAGGTGGCGAACCTGCACGCGAGCGACGGCGCGAGCGGCGACGGGTTCGGCCACGGGGTCGCGCTCCGCGGCGACACGCTGGTCGTGGGCGCCGACGACAACGGCGGCACCGGCGCGGCGTACGTCTTCGAGCGGATCGGCGGGACGTGGATCCAGACCGCCGAGCTGACGGCCAGCGATGGCGCGTTGTCGGACCAGTTCGGGTTCGCGGTCGGACTCTCGGGCGACACCGCCGTCGTCGGTGCGCACTGCGACGACGATGGAGGCTCCTGCACGGGCTCGGTCTACGTGTTCGAGCGCACCGGAGGCCTCTGGGGTCCTGACGAGACGGCCAAGCTCCACGCCGGCGATCCGGAGGTCCAAGACCTGTTCGGTGTTTCGGTCTCCATCGACGGCAACCGGATCGCCGTGGGAGCGGACACCGACGACGACCGTGGCGACAGCGCCGGATCGGCCTACGTCTTCGAGCGCGGAGCGTCAGGCTGGGTGCAGGTGGCGAAGCTGCTGGCGCACGACGGGGCCCGAGCCGACCTGTTCGGCCTCCGCGTCTCGATCTCCGGCAACGCCGTTCTGGCGGGATCCCCTTTGGACGACGACGCCTGCCCCGAGGACGAGGGCTGCGAGTCGGGCGCCGCCTATGTCTTCCGCATCACGGGCGTCGCCAGCGCCTACTGCTTCGGGACCGGCTGCCCCTGCCGCAACGACGACCCCGTCGCGGGCTGCGCCACCTCGCGCGGCAGCGGGGGTCGGCTCACCGCCTGCGGCTCGGCGAGCACGGCCGCCGACGACCTCGTGCTCCAGACCTCAGGGCTGCCCCCGATCAGTTCGCGCTCTTCTACATGGGCGCCGGCCAGCTCGCGCTCGCCTTCGGCGACGGCCTGCGCTGCGTCGGCGCCGGCGGCGCGGGGATCTTCCGCTACTTCCCGGTGCAGAGCTCCGGTCCGATCGGCGTCCTCGCCCTGGGCCCCGGGATCGTCGCCCACTCGCAGGCGCGCTTCCCCGCCGCCGGCCGCATCGACCCCGGTGACACCTGGAACTTCCAGACCTGGTTCCGCGATCCGACCGGCTCCTGCGGCTTCGCGTTCAACCTGTCCAACGCGCTCGCGGTGACGTTCACGCCTTGATGTGCGACGGACGAAGCGCATCGACACCACGACCCTGACGCTGGGCCGAGCACAAGAGCCAGACGGACGCGCACGTGCGCGGCATGTCGTTCGTCTCGGCGGAGGTCGGCTTCCTGGCGACGTGGCGGGGAAGCAACACGCAGTCCTGCATCGTGAGGTACGGCGGCGAGTGAGGACGTAGGGAACGGGAAGGGCGCGGGTGGTCGGGCGACCACCCGCGCCCTCCCCTGCTTCCGTTCCGCCTTCGGAGCGGCGGGCATCGGGCCACGCGGCTGGCGTGGGATTCTTGCTCACGCTCTCAGCCGGCCGAAAGGGAAAGGCGTGCTCCGGCCCGCCGCCCATGCTAGATTCCTCCCCCTTAACACGCGCGGCAGGCGGACGGCGGGCTCGTAGCCGCGTCGGGACTGCGCGCGCGATGGGCGTCAACGAACAGAGGAACCTGACATGAACACGAAAGCGAAGGGAATCTGGCTTGCGTCCCTGGTGATCTTGCCCCTGGGCGCCGCGCTTGCCCCCGCGCAGGAGAAGAAGCCGGCCGAAGCGTCCGCTCCGAAGGACGACCCGATGATGGCCAAGATGAAGGAGTTCGGCGCGGTGGGGGCCGCGCACAAGGCGCTCGAGTCTCGCGTCGGCAAGTGGAACTTCGAGATGAGGATGTACCAGCCCGGTCAGACCGAGGCGGAGCCGACCAAGGGCTCCGGCGAGGCCAAGTGGATCATGGGGGGTCGCTTCGTGGAGGAGACCATCACGTGCGACTTCATGGGCGAGCCGTTCCAGGGTCGCGGCACGACAGGCTACGACAACATCAAAAAGAAGTACGTCTCCACGTGGGTCGACAACATGGGGACGGGAATCTACTACTCCGTGGGCACCTACGACGCGGGCACGAAGACCTTCGCGTTCGCCGGCGAATCGCCCGACGTGATGGCCGGCAAGTACGTGAAGTCGCGCTGGGTCGAGAAATGGACCGACAACGACCACTACGTCTCCCAGGGCTTCAAGCCCGGACCGGACGGCAAGGAGTTCATGGAGATGGAGATCCGCTGCACGCGCGCGAAGTAGCGCCCGAGGATGGACGCGAGAGGCTGAACGAGCCTCGGTGAGCGCGGCGGGGAGGCTTGGCTCCCCGCCGCGCGTTTGCTGCCGGCGCCGGCCGGTCCGACCGGTCGCCGCGGTCGATGCCCGTGGGCAGCGGCGCGAGCGCCCCGGCCATGGTCGCGCCCCAGAAGGGCCGCGGGAGCCCATGCTCCTCGTGCAGCGCCCGCCACTGCCCCGGGGTTTCCTCGGCGCAGGCCCATCGCCCCTCAAGTTCCGCCGCGATCCTTCCGACGGCAGGCCCGGCCTTCCGTCCCGCCGCTCGGTCCCGCGCGTCCCCGGAGCTTCTTTCCGGTCCGGGCCGCAGCTCGTGGGTCGTGGGCCGCTCGAAGAGCATCTCGTGGGTCATTCCTCGGAGAGACACCGCGTCGCGCGCGGACCGGATGCGTGGGAGCGCCTGGACGGACAGGTGACCGCCCTGGTCGCCGCCGTCGACCGCCTGTCGGAGAGCCTCGCGGGCACCTCGGCGAGCGACGTGGCGGCGAGCGTGATCGCGGAGCTCGAGTCGGCGGTCGCGGGACTCGAGCAGGAGGTCTGCGGCGGTCTCTACCGCCCCCACGGAGCGGACGGCGAGGCTGAGACGATCGAGCGCGTGCGCACGCGCTTCGCCGAGGCGCTCGATCGAGAGCAGGATTCCTACGCGTGCATGATGCGCGCCCAGGAGGGGCTCCTGGGGCGCATCGGGGAGGCGATCTCGGCGCTCGAATCGCGCCGCTTGCTCGAGCCCCCCGATTCCGACGGCCCCGGCGCGCCCGGTTCGCCCGGTTCGACCGGCACCGCCGACGAGGTGGCGGTGGGGAAGCGCGTGGAGCGGGCGATCGCCTCGCTCGAGGCGACGGTGCGCGCCCTCGCTGGCGCGACGCAGCCCGTCGCCCGGGCGCCCTTGCCGCATGGGCCCGAGCCGCCCCGCCCGCCGGCCCCGCTGCCCCGGCGGCCCGAGCAGCCCGCGCCCGCGGCCGCGCCGCTCACGCTGCCGACGAGCGAGGAGCTCGCGCGCGGCGAGCGCTCGCGGCAGGGCAGCTACGCCGAGGGCACCGCGCGCAAGCTCGAGGTGCTGCGCTTCCTGCTCGAGATGCGCGAGCCCCTGCTGGCGCCCGAGCTCGATCCCTTCGCGCCGCTGGGGCACGCCCACCGCGAGGTCGACGGGATCCTGGGCGTCGGGTCGGGCGAGGGCTTGACGGCGCTCGAGGACCTGGCCGACCTGGGGCTGCTCGAGCGCGAGCTCTTCAACCGCATCCACGTCTGCCCCAAGTGCCGGCGCTGCCAGATCAACTTCCGCGAGTCGTGCCCGCGCTGCGACTCGATCGACCTGCGCGTCGAGGCGCTGTTCCACCATTTCCCCTGCGCGTACACCGGTCTCGAGTCGGAGTTCACCTCCGGCATCGACCTCGTGTGCCCGAAGTGCCGCCGGCGCCTGTACCAGCGCGGGCAGGACTTCGACCAGCCCCACGAGACGTACGTGTGCGGCGCGTGCTCGAGCTTCTTCGAGGAGCCCGAGCTCTCCGGTCAGTGCCTCTCGTGCGCGAACCTCTTCTCCGGGCCGGCGGTCGAGATCGCGCACGTCTACCGCTACCGGCCCACGCTCCTCTCCGTGCGCGCCGTGGACCAGAAGCGGCTCACCGGGCTGGACGTCTCCCAGGTCCTCTTCGACGCGGACGTGTCGCTGGTCACGCGCGACATGTTCATCCTGATCTTCCGCCGCGAGCTGCAGCGCCTGCGGCGCTACGGGAGCAGCTTCTCCACCGTCGCCCTCGCGTTCCTGCTCGACGGCCAGCCGTACCCGATCTTCCGCGAGTGGGCCGTCGAGCACCTCAGGCTCCTGGGTCAGATCCTGACATCATCGCTGCGCGAGATCGACGTCGTCGCGCGGCTCGACAAGTCGCAGCTCGGCCTCCTCCTGGTGGAGACCGACGCGTACGGCACCGCGCACGTCCGCAAGCGCGTCATGGGGAGATTGCAGGGGCTCGCGATCAGCACGCGCGGTGGCAAGCCGCTCGAGCCGAGCTGGCGCCAGTACGTCTGGGACCACGCGGGAGCGCGCGAGGAGGAGCTCGAGCCGTTCCTCGATCCGGAGACCGGCGCGTGAGGACCCTGCAGCGCTTGCGGCACCTGCGACCGGTGTACGGTCCCGACGAGGGCGGCGGCCGGCGCGACGGGTTCGTCGTGCACGAGGAGAAGCGCCGCTGGCGCAAGCGCCTGCGCGTCCTCACGCTGCTCGCCGTCCTCGTCGCCGTTTCCGCAGGAGCGCTGCTCGTCGCCGACGCGGTGCGGCTCGTGGGTGAGGCCGTCGTCGCCACGCAGCCGCTCGTGCTGCACGCCCCCGGCCGCGTGCGCGTCGCCGAGGTGTTCCACGTCGAGGGCGAGAGCTTCGCGGAGGGCGAGCCGCTCCTGCGCCTGGAATCGGTCGCGAGCTCCGGGCAACGCGCGCGGCTGGCGCACGCCGTCGAGCGCCGGCGCCTCTTGCTCGAGCTCTACGACTCGGGCGTGCCGATCGACGTGGCCGGTGCGCCGCGCGAGCGCGACCCCGTCGCCGAGGCGCGGCACGCGGCGGCGCAGGTGCGCGCCGAGCGCGAGGCGGCCGAGGCGCGGCTCGACGAGCTCGAGGCGCGCCAGAGCTCGTTGCGCCTCGCCCAGGCGCGCCTCGCGGAGGAGAGCGAGGGTCGGGTCCTCGTGCTCGAGGAGCGCTGGACCGGGGCCGAGGCCGAGCTCGCGCACGCGCAGGCGGCGCTGGAGCCGGCGCGCTTCCACGCGGACGCCACGCGCGAGCTCTGGGAGCGAGGGCTCCTGTCGCGGCGCGACCTGGCCGAGACGCGCGCCGACTTCGAGGAGGCACGCTACGACGTCCAGGAGCGCGGCGCGCGCGCGCGCTCCCTGCTCTCGGAGCTCGACAACGCCCGCGAGCTGCGTGTGCTCTCCAGCGCCGAGCTCGAGGCGCTCGAGACCGAGATCGCGGCGCAGGTCCGGCGCGCGCGGCTCGAGCTCGACGCGCTCGATGCGCGCGCCGAGCTCTGGGACGGGCTCGCCGCGCACTACCGCGCGCTCGGCATGGGCTCCGCGCCCGACCCCGCGCGGCGCACCGAGCTCGAGCGCGCGCTGCTCGAGGCGGAGCTCGCCGAGGCGCGGGCCGAGCTCGCGGCGCTCGAGGGCGAGGTGGGCCACGGGACGCTCGTCGCGGACGGCGCCGGGACGATCGACCTCCTGCACGTGTGCGCGGGCTCGGTCGTCGACGCCGGCGCGCCGCTCGTCGCGTACTTCGACAGGAGCGCCCTGCGCGTGGTCGCGTACCTGCCGCCGAGCGCCGCCCGCCAGCTCGCGGACGGCGCCCCGTGCACGCTGATCCCCGAGGGCGGCGGGCCGCGCGTGCACGGAACGGTCGCCGCGCTCGGGGGCTCGCTCGTGCCCTGCCCGAGCGTCCTGCGCGCGCGCCGCGCGGGCCAGGTCGACCTGCGCGTGCCCGTCGTCGTCGAGTGCCCGGTCGCGACCCTGCGGCCCAACGCGCGCTTCAAGGTGGTGTTCGAAGGCCAGTCGAAGGTCGAGCGCGCCCGGCGCGCGCTGGGCGGGCTCTTGCGCTTCTAGATCGCCCGTCGATGGACCTCGCCGCGACCGTCCTCGCGTTCCTCGACGAGCTCGCGCGCGCGTTCTCGTACGAGCTTGGCGCGCGCCGCCCGGCGCAGTGGCTGCTCTTCATGGCGCCGCTCGTGCTGATGGAGCTCCCGCACCACTACCTGCCGGTCCTGGGCACGATGGTGGCGCACCTCCTGGGGCACCCGCGCGTGGACGCGGACCGCCGGCGGGCCTTCCTCGAGCGCAAGCCGCGCGTGTCGGTCGTCGTCGCGGGCCGCAACGAGGGCGCGACGATCGAGGCCCTGATCCGCTCTCTGCTCGGACAGGAGCTCGAGCCGTACGAGATCATCGTCGTCGACGACAGCAGCGACGACGCGATGCCCGAGGTCGCCGCCCGCTTCGCGCGCCGCGGCCTCGTGCGCTACGTGCGCAACGCGGCGCCCGTCGGACGCTCGGGCCGCCCGGGCGCGACCAACCTGGGCATGCGCCTGGCCAACGGGGACTTCATCGTCTCCCTGGACGCGGACACGACCTTCGACCGCGGCATGCTGCGCCACCTGATCGCACCCTTCGCCGACCCCGGCGTGGGCGTCGTCGCTGGCAACGTCCTCGTGCGCAACTCGCGCCGCAACCTCCTGACGCGCCTGCAGACGCTCGAGTACCTGGTCAGCATCGACCTGCACAAGCGCTGGGCGAGCCTCTTCGGCCGCACGCTGCAGGCGAGCGGCGCGATCGGCGCCTTCCGGCGCCGGGCGCTGCTCGAGATCCGGGGCTGGGACCAGGAGCTCGCCGAGGACGGCGACATCTCGCTGCGCATGGTCAAGGACGGCTGGAGGATCGCCTTCGCGCCGCACGCCGTCTCGCTGACGGAGGTCCCGCTCACCTGGCGCGCGCTCGCTCGCCAGCGCACGCGCTGGGACCGCGGCGGCTTCCGCGCCTACTTCGCCAAGCACGGCCGGCTCCTCTTGCCGTCGGTCGCGGGCGCGAGCTTCGCCTATGGAATGTGGGCCGAGCTCCTGTTCTCCGTGGTCGCCACGCTCGCGTACCCGGTGTACCTCGCGTGGCTCCTCACGCAGGGTCTTTTCGTGCTGCTCTTCGTGATGCTGTTCTGCGGTGCCCTGTACACGGCCCTGTCCGTGCTGCCGCTACTGGCGATCCCTTTGGTCAACGAGCGCATCCACAAGCCGCTCTCGCTGCTCGCGCCGGCGCTGCTCACGCCGCTCTACAAGGAGGGTCTGCGCTGGGTGCGAGTCAAGGCGATCGTGATGGAGCTCCTGCGGGTGCGCTACGAGGACCCGTTCCTGCCGGACAGCGCGTGGCGGCACGCGCCGCGGTTCTGACCGCCGTGCCGTGGGCTACTCGAGCTCCTGCGGCCCAGCGAAGCGTCGCGCACCGTGGCGCCTGATCGTCCGGTCGAGCTCCTCGAGGGACATGCCCTCGCCGCGCTCGATGGAGTCGAGGCTCTCGCGCACGCTGAGGATCGTGTCCATCTGATCAGCGAGCTCGAGCATGCGTTGATAGGCCTGTGCGTCCTGCACGACGACGGCCCCCTTGCCGTGAACCGTCAGCACCTCCGGACGGCCCGTCTCGCGCAGACGCTCGACCACCGGCCGGTGGTTCCGGAGGAAGTCGGTCAGCCGATGGACGTCCTCGGGGCGGATGGGATGGATCTGCTGGGCCATGCGTGTTCTCTCGACGAACTCACGTCGAAATCATGGCAGAAGATGATCGGAACATGATCCGGAGCCGAGATGACGGGGCTCGCCGCTGCCGCGCGAACCTTGGCACTCCGGACGCGCCGTTTGCGCCAGAGATCCTGAGACCGACGTCCGACCCCAGGATCAAAGAGAGGACTCGCCATGCCCCGATATCTCATCGAAGCCAGCCACGACGACGAATACCACGCCTGCCAGAGGGCCCTCGACTCGATCGTGAAGCGCGGCGCCCACTTCGTCGAGTACGCCGAGTGGGGCTGCAAGGACGGCGTCCACACGGGATGGCTCATCGCCGAGGTGCCCGACCGGAAGATGGCCCGCATGATCGTCCCGCCGGAGCTGCGGGACGGCTGCCGGGTCGTCGAGCTGAACCGCTGGACCCGGGACGAAGTCGTCGCCATGCTCGCAGCCTTGAGGGGCTGAGCGCGGGCGGCCGCTACTTCGGAGGCGACAGGTCCGCGATCTTCGCCTCCCGGACCTCGCCGGTGCCCCCCGAGGCGACCTGCAGGCCTGCGGAGGTCACGATGGACGGTGCGCCGATGAGGACATCGGAGAGCGCATCCCTGTCCATGCCCTTCGTGATGGTGACGCTGTTCCCGAAGAGGGACGGCGCCCACCCATCGCCTTTCCAGGCGAACTTGCGCAGCGAGTGGCCGTCTCGTCCGGAGAACGCCTCGGCCCATCCGAGCCGTCCGCCTTGCCAGAACCCGGTCGGTGCCCCCACGACGAGGTCGCGGGCGCCGTGGCCGTCCAGGTCTCCCGAGGCGCTCAGGCTGTAGCCGAAGCGGTTCTCGTCGTCGTACCAACCGACGCCGACCTCCCCGCGCTCGTTGCCGAAGGTGCGCAGAGGCTTCCACGTCGCCGTCGAGAGCACATCGACCACGCCCCCGCGTTCCGTACCGGCTGCCGGAGCGCCGACCGCGAGGTCCTCGCGCCCGTCTCCGTCCAGGTCCGCGACGAGGCAGAGGCTGAACCCGAACGAGCTGCGGTGTTCCTCGGCGCGGATCCTCGCGAGCTGCCGGCCGTCGTGACCCGAGAAGACCCGGACCTCTCCACTCGAACCGGGGTGGGCTGCCTTCGCGAACGGAGAGCCGACGACGACTTCGGGTATGCCGTCCCCGTCGATGCGCAGCCCTCCGACGACGGAGAACCCGAACGACGCGTCGCCGTCCGGCGCGGCGATCGTGCGGACGACCTGGCGGGTCCTCCCCGAGACGACGACGACCTTCCCCGGCGTGTCCTTGGACTTCGCCCCTGCGGGAGCACCGATCAGAAAGTCCTCGTGCCCGTCACCGTCCATGTCGTCGACGGAGCGCAGAGTGTGCCCGAACCTCACGTCGGGGTCCTCGGAGTGGACGGTGAAGATCCCCTTTCCGTAGGCTGTCGAGAACGCGCTCATTGATCCCGCCCCCGGCGCACCGACCAGCACGTCTGCGCGCCCGTCGGAGTCGAGATCACGCGCCGCCTCCACGGAGTACGCGAACTCGTCCCTCGGGAGGTGGCCCGCCCACGCGCGGATGGGGGAGAGGTCGCGGCCCGACAGGAGCCAGGCCGAGCCGGGGTCGAGCGAGGAGAACGTGCGACGCGGCGTCCCATCCACGTAGGAGGTCGTCCCCGACGGCGCTCCCACGACGAAGTCCGACGCGCCATCGCCGTCGACATCGCCCACGTCGCAGAGCGCCCAGCCGAAGGACGGGGTCCACGGGATGAGGGCCGGGGCCTCGCGCTTCCCGGGGGCCCGATCGCGCGAGGGGCGGGCTGCCCTCCGGCGCAGTGCCGCTCGACGGCTCACTCCAGCGCCCGCGCGTCGCGCGCGAGGTCCCACCCCGCCGGGTCGGCCCCCTCGAGCTCCCCGAGGTCCAGGTCCGCCACGACGACCTCGGGCCGCGGCCGGAAGGTCCTCGGTCTGCCATTCGGCCCGACGAAGTAGCTCGCTCCGAAGAACTCCACGTTCCACGGCGCCTCCGCGCCCTCGCGGTTGGAGCCGCCGATGAAGAGGCGCTGGCGCGCCGCGTCGACCTCGAACTCGAGCTCCCAGAGCCGGCGCGACTTCGCGCCGAACGTCACGGCGGGCGAGAGGACGATCTCGGCTCCTTCGGCGGCGAGGATCCGCGCGACGCCCGGGAAGTGCCGGTCGTAGCACGTCGAGACGCCCACGCGTCCGGCCGCGGTCGCGAACACCGGCAGGAAACGGTTCCTCGACACGTTGCGCAGCGACGCGCCGAGCTCGCCGTCGCTGCGCTCGTAGTAGAAGTCCTCGCGGAAGGCCGCGCGCTCGTTCGCCCCGTGCGGGACGTGCGCCTTGCGGTACTTGCCGAGCAGCGTCCCGTCGGCGTCGATCACGAGCGCCGTGTTGAAGCGCCGCCCGCTCGCGGCGTCGTGCTCGTAGATCGGAGCGACGATGACGATGCCGTGGCGCGCGGCGGCGGCGCAGAGGCGCGTCGCCGTCGGACCGCTCGCCGCGTCCTCGGCGAGCTCGAACCACACGGGGCTCTCGCTCAGCGCGAAGTACGGGCTCGTGAAGAGCTCGCCCAGCCCGACGAGGCGCGCCCCCTCCGCGGCGGCGGCCGCGATCAGCTCGAGGTGGTGCTCGAGGTTCGCCTCGCGCACCTCGTCCATGCGCCCGGCGAGCCGCTCGAGCCCCTCGACCCTCGCCGGCATGTCCGCGAACGCGTTGCGCGTCTCGGTCAGGGCGGCGCGCGCGACGCGGCTCATCGCGCCGCCCCCGTGAAGAGCACGGCGACGTGCTCGTCCGGGCTGAGCGCGCCGCGGCGCTGCAGCTCGAGCACGCCGGCGAGGCCCGCCGCGCCCGTCACCGACACAAGGGTCCCCGTCGCGCGGCGCGCGAGCTCGTGCGCGCGCACGAGGGTCTCCTCGCTCACGACGAGCGGCCAGCCGCCGGTCTCGAGCATCGCGCGGAGGACGGCGTGCCAGTCGTACGTCTCGTCGTCGAGGATACCCGTCGCGACGCTGCGCGGCTCGCTCTCCCACGGCCACATGAACTCCGAGCGGTGGCGCGCGGCGTGCTCGAGCTGGCTCTCCAGGAGCTCCGCGCCCGCGTACTCGCAGATCCAGCCGGCGAGCGTGCGGTCGTCGGAGGCGGGCGGCCCGGCCGGAAGACGCCTCACGATGCGCGCCGCGACCCGCCGCCACGCGCGCTCGAGCGGGTGGCCGCCCTCCGTCTGGACGGTGTGGATGCGCGGCAGCTCGCGCACGACGCCCAGCGCCCGCGCCTCGCGCAGCGCGAGGGCGCAGGCGCTCGCCAGCGCTCCGCCGCCGACCTGCACGACGAGCCGCTCGAGCGGACGCGGCGAGAGGGCCGCGTGCTGCGCCGCCAGCTCCCAGCCGAGCGTCGCGCCGCCCTCGATCACGAGCGCGTTCTCGCTCCCCTGGCACGTGAAGGGCAGCGTCCGGCCCCCGAGCGACTCGCGGAAGCGATGCACGCAGGGATCGCCCCGCTCGGACGGCGGGCGCCGGCAGCGCACGACCTCGGCCCCGCGCCCCTCGAGCGCCGCGAGGACGCTCGCGTCGGCGCGCTCGGGGACGAAGACGCAGAGCGCGAGCCCGCGCGCGCGGGCCAGCTCGGCCGCGGCGAGCGCGGCGTTGCCGCAGCTCGCGATCGCGAGCCGCGGCGGCCTGTCGAGCCGGCCTGCGCGCCGGGCCACCTCGATCTGGAGCAGCGGCCCCATGAGATGGCGCGCCTTGTGCGAGCCGCCGACGCCGCCCGTCTCGTCCTTGACCCAGAGCGCGGCGACGCCGACCTCGCTCGCGAGCGCGTCGTGCCGCGCGTACGGCGTCTCCGCGAAGCCGCTCCCAGAGGTCGTCGCGAGCGCGGCGTCGACCTCGTCCACGGTGCGCGCGTAGTCGGCGTCGGAGAGGCCCGCGCGCTGCGCCCAGTGCCACGAGTACAGGAGCCGGCGGAAGCGCAGGAACGGGTTCGGCTCGCCCTCCGCCGGCAGGCCGGTGCCCTCGAGCTCGAGCCCGCGCGCTAGCACGTGGTCGGAGTCGTCGACGCGCCCGGCGTTGGGACAGCGGAAGGGCAGCGGCTCGTCCAGGGCCTGCTGCGCGCCACAGCCGGCGCACGTCAGCGGGGTCGCCTTCACCTCCACGGCCTACGCCTCCGCCTCGGCATTGAAGGCGGCGATGCCCGCGTCCCACTCGGCGAGCCTCCGGCGCAAGCCGCGCCAGAACTCCTGCCCGCGGCGGACCTCGAAATCCGCGAGCGAGACGCCGCGCTGCTCGACCCACGTGAAGTAGCCCAGGTTGAAGACGCGCTCGCGCTCGCGCGCGTCGAGCTCGCGCAGGTGCTCCCAGTCGAGTCGCGCGAAGTGCTCCGCGAAGGCGCGCTCGGCGGCGCGCGCGTCGAAGCGGCCGCCGAAGCGCTGCTCGACGAGTCGCGCGAGCTCGCTCGCGTAGAGCGCCGCGCCGTCGGTCGCCACGGTGAAGACGGCCTGGTCCGGGCCGAGGCCCAGGTGGTGGGCGAGGCGCGTGGAGGCGAGCACGTTGCACCACCCGGAGAAGCCCAGGCGCGCGAGCGCCGCGACGAGTCCCTCGTCCAGCCCGCGCTCGCGGGCGAGCCAGCGCCGTCCGACCTCCGTCCCGCAGAGGACGAAGAGCGCGTCCGTGCTGGCGTCGGAGATCGCGAGCACCACGTCGGTGTTCATGACGTTGTGAACGAGCGGCACGTGCTTGTCGCCGATGCCCTGGATGTTGTGCGCGCCGAAGCCGTTGTAGAGCAGCGTCGGGCACTCGAGCGCCTCGACGGCGACGATGCGCGCGCCGTGCGCGTCCTTGAGCGCGTCGCCCGCCCCGAGCGTGCCCGCCGAGCCCGTCGCGGACACGAACGCCGCGAGCTCGAGGGCCGGATGCTCTCGGCGCAGGCCCGCGAAGAGGCGCTCGGCGGCCGTGCCGGTGATCGCGAGGTGCGCGAGGTGGTTGGCGAGCTCGGCGAACTGGTTGAAGACGACGTTCGCCGGGTCGCGCTCGAGCTCGGCGCAGGCGTCGTAGATCTCCTTGACGTTGCTCTCCGAGCCCGGCGTGCGCACGACGTCGTCCGGGCCGCTCGTCCAGCGCGCGAGCCACTCGAAGCGCTCGGCGCTCATGCCCTCGGGCAGCACCGCGACGCCGCGGCAGCCGAGGATGCGCGAGATCGCGACGCCGCCGCGGCAGTAGTTGCCGGTCGACGGCCACACCGCGCGCTGCGCCGTCGGGTCGAAGCCGCCGGCGACCAGGCGCGGGACGAGGCAGGCGTACGCGGCGAGCACCTTGTGCGCGCCGATCATGGGAAAGCGCTCGCCGAGCAGCACGACGATCGGCGCCGCGACGCCGGTCAGCTCGCGCGGCAGCACGACGTGCCCCGGCAGCTCCACGCACCCGCGGCGGTCGGCGGCGTTGAACCAGTGCACGCGGAAGAGGTTCAGGGCGTCGGCGGCGTCGGGGTCGACCGCGGCGAGCCGCGAGCGCACGTCCGCGGCGATCGTCTCGGGCGCGGCGAGCTCGGCGAAGGTCGGGAGGCGGAGCCCCAGCCGGCGCGCGTGCTCGACCGCGCGGCGGCGGACGGCGGATTCCGTGCTGGGCGCGCTCGTCACAGCCGTTCCATCCGCTTCCAGAGCCGCGCGGCCTCGTCCCGCGCGCGCGCGCGGATCGCGTCGAGGTCGCCGGCGCAGAGCCGCCCGCCCTCGACCACGACGCGCCCGCCGACCTCGATGCAGCCGGCACCGACCTCGGCCCGCGGCCGGTCCTTCCAGACGGCCGCCAGGAGATCCCGGCTCGCGCCGCAGCGCGCGGCCGCGCGGTCGATGTCCTCGCCGTGCTTGGCCGCCTCGACGATCAGCGTCTCGGCCTCGTCGACCATGTCGCTCGGAAAGCCGTCGGTCCCGAGGGCCACGCGCTCGCCCGCGCCGAGCGCGGCCGGGTAGCCGACTCCGTTCTTGCGGTTCGAGCGCGGGTTCTGGACGAGCCACAGGCCGCGCTCGCGCGCGAGCCGCACCTCTTCCGTGGACAGGTGCACGCCGTGCGCGAGGATCGAGCCCGGCGGCAGCGCCTCGCACGCGAGCAGCCGCTCGAGCGGCCCCGCGAACCCGCGCTCGCGCGCGTCCTCGACGTCGACGCGGTCCTCGGCGACGTGCACGTGCACGACGGCGCCGAGCTCGCGCGCGAGCGCGCCCGCCTCGCGCAGCGTGTCGTCCGACACCGTGAACGACGCGTGCAGGCCGACCGCGCCGCGCACGAAGGCGCGGCCGGACGCGGGGAGCGCGCGGCAGAAGCGCGCGCACTCGCCGAGCCCGCGGCGCGCCTCCGCGCGCCCGCCGTTGCGCTCGGTCGCGCCGTAGGCGAGCAGCGCGCGCATGCCGAGACGCTCGCAGACCTCCGCCAGCACGTCGAGCGAGCCCTCGACGAAGCCCGGCGACTCGTGGTGGTCGACGAGCGCCGTCGTCCCGGCGAGCAGCGCCTCGGCGACGTACAGCTCGGCGGCCGCGCGCAGCGACGCCTCGTCGAGCGCCCGGTCGAGGCGCCACCAGACGCGCTCGAGGATCTCGCGGAAGGAGCGCGGTGCGGGAGTCGGCTCGGGCATCCCGAGCGCGGCGAGCCCGCTGTACAGGTGCGTGTGGGCGTTGACCCAGCCCGCGGACGTGCGCGTCATGGCCGGCGCGGGCGGATGCGGCCGACGCTCATCGCGCGCGCGGCCGCGGAGTCCTTCATGGGCAGCTCGTTGCGGCGCACGCCGTCGAAGGCGGCGAGCGCGCCCGCCACCGCCGCGGCGGTCGGCACGAGGCCGATCTCGCCGACGCCCTTCGCGCCGAACGGCCCCTCGGGCTCGGGGTCCTCGACGAGGATCACCTCGACCTCGGGCATGTCGCGCGCGCGCAGCACCCCGAGCTCGCGCAGCTTGAACGTGACCGGCCAGCCGTCCTCGCACGGCAGCTCCTCGGTCAGCGCGTAGCCCAGGCCCATGTGCACCGAGCCCTCGATCTGTCCCTCGCAGAGCGCCGGGTTGATCGCGCGGCCGACGTCGTGGGAGGCGATCACGCGCTCGACGCGGCCCTGCGCGTCGAGGATGCAGACCTGCGTGGCGAAGCCGAACGAGGTGTGGGTCTTGATCTTCCGCGCCGCCTGGCCGAGCGCGGTCGTGTCGTCGACCAGGACGTCGGCCGCGAAGGACTCGCCGGCGAGCTCGGCGAGCGGGCGTCCCGCGTCGAGCTCGCGGCGCAGCTTCTCGGCGGCGCTCTTCACCGCGCGGCCGCCGAAGAGCGTCGCGCGCGAGCCCGTCGTCTGGCCGCAGCCCAGGGCGTAGGTGCCGTCGACCTTGGGCCGGAAGAGCGCCGGGTCGAGCCCGGTCACCTCGACGGCGCACTGCACGAGGACGGTGAACAGGCCCTGGCCCATCTCCGTGTAGCCGTTGTAGAGCGAGATCGTGCCGTCCGGCTCGACGACGAGGCGCGCCTTGCCCCACTCCGCGGCGCCGTTGCCGATGCCGCTGTTCTTGATCCCGCAGGCGATGCCGACGGCGCGGCCGGCGGCGCGCGCGGTGTAGTACGCGTCCTTCACCGAGGACAGCGTCTCGGCGAGGCCGACCGACTTCTCGAGCACTTGCCCCGTCGTGAACGCGTCGCCCACGCGCAGCGCGTTGCGCCAGCGCACTTCCCAGCCGTCGAGGCCCGCCTTCTCCGCGAGCAGGTCGAGCGCGCCCTCCATGGCGAAGTGCGCCTGGTTCGCGCCGAACCCGCGCATCGCGCCGCACGGCGGGTTGTTGGTCGCGACGGCGAGCGCCTCGACGTCGACGTTCGGCACCGCGTACGGGCCGCAGGCGTGGCCCGCCGCGCGCTCGAGGACCTTGGCGCCGACCGAGGCGTAGGCGCCCGTGTCGCCGAGCATGCGCGCGCGCACACAGGTCAGCTTGCCGTGCGCGTCGCAGCCGACCTCGTAGTCCATGCGGATCGGGTGGCGCTTGGGGTGCAGGCGGATCGACTCCTCGCGGTTCAGCGTCACCATCGCGGGACAGCCCGTCAGCTTGCACAGCAGCGCCGCGTGGGCCTGGACCGCCATGTCCTCCTTGCCGCCGAACGCTCCGCCGTTCGAGACGAGCTCGACGAAGATCTCGTCCTCGCCGACGCCGAGGAAGCGCGCGACCTGGCGCCGGTCGTCGAAGACGCCCTGGCCCTGGGAGTAGAGGTGCAGCCTGCCGTCCGCGCGCGGCTCGGCGAGCGCGCTCTCGGGCTCGAGGTAGAGGTGCTCGACGCGCTGCGTCGTCCACGTGCCGCGGACCACATGGGCGGCCTCATCCAAGGCGCGCTCTGCGTCGCCGCGCCGGATGACCGTGCGCGAGAGCTGGTTGCCGTAGCGCGGGTTGACCTGCGGCGCGCCCGGAGCGAGCGCCGCCTCGGGATCGAGCACGGGCGGGAGCACCTCGTACTCGACCTCGACGAGCGCCGCCGCCGCGCGCGCCGTGCGCACGTCGCTCGCGGCGACGAGCGCCAGCACGTCGCCCACGCAGCGCACCTCCTCGCCCTCGGCGACCAGGCCCGGCCAGTCGTCCTCGATCAGCCCGTACCAGCGCTCCCCCGGCACGTCGGCGGCCGTGGCGACGCAGGCGACGCCGGGGTGCGCCGCCGCGCGCCGCGCGTCGATGCGCACGACGCGTGCGCGTGCGTGCGCGGAGAGGACGAGCGCGCCGTGCAAGAGCCCCGGGCGCACGAGGTCGGCGACGTAGTCGCGCGCGCCGAGCGTCAGCTCCGCGCCCTGCACGCGCGCGAGGCGCGCGCCGACGCGGCCGTCGGCGCACGGCTCCGGGCACTCCTCGCCGCGCCGCGCGCGCGCCATCAGCTCGATCGCGTCGACGATCTTGGTGTAGCCCGTGCAGCGGCAGAGGTGCACGTCGATCGCCCTGGCGATCTCCGCGCGCGTGGGCGCGGCGTTCCTTTCCAGAAGATGGTGAGCGCGCAGCGCGATGCCCGGGATGCAGAAGCCGCACTGCAGGCCGGCGGCGGCGACGAAGGCGCGCGCCGTGCGCTCGCGCTCGGCCTCCGAGAGGCCTTCGAGGGTCACCACCTCCTTGCCCGCGACCTTCTCCGCCGCGACCGCGCAGGTCACGAGCGGCCGGCCGCCGACGAGCGCCAGGCAAGAGCCGCACTGCCCCTGGGGCTGGCAGCCGTCCTTCGTCGAGCGGATGCCGCAGCGCGTGCGCAGCGTGTCGAGCAGGGACTCCCCGGGCGCGGGGCCGACCTCGACCTCGCGGCCGTTGAGGACGAATCGCACGGGCGTCATGCCCGGCCATCGTACGCCAGCGGCGCGCGGCGTTCCCGTCCCGAGCTCGCGCGCCACGGCGGCACGGCTCGGCGCGGCGGAGCCGCACCCGAGACGGCGGGATGCGGGCCACCTGAGCTCCGCCGCGCAGCGGTCAGCGTTCAGACGCTCAGCTCCCGGAGCGGCAGATTGCGACGATGCGAATCGGGTACCGTCGCTATCCTGAGGATGGGTTCGCTGGAGGCATCCGTATGAAGTCATCCCTCGTGGACGGCGCCTGGTTCTCACGCCGACGGCTCGTGCCGATGGTGCTCCTCGGTACCCTCGCCTGTCTCTTGATCGCATCGGTCTGGAGAGCGGTCGATCGCCCGGATCCCATCGCCGAGCCCCCTGTCTCGGGCCTCGCGGAGAGGGATCACGACGCACCCGAGCTGGCGCTGCCCGACGCAGGGCAGGATCGAGGCGTAGCCGCCAGCAGCCCATCGGACCGACCGGAGGCAGCCGTCGGTGAACCAGATGGAGGAGAGGTCGAGGTCTGGGGCTCCGTCAGGACGTTCGACCAGCATGGAACGTACGTGCCCAGCGTACGCGGGCACGTCCGCTGGGAAGTTCTTCGCTCGGATGGAAGCTCGGACGAGCTCGTCAAGGGGATCGAGGACGACGTGTGGTCGTTGTCGGCGCCTTCGGACGCCATCCTGCGGCCGGTCGACCTGCTGTGGTCGGATGGCGTACTGAGCGTCAAGACCGAGATCGCGAACGAGACCATCCCCGTTTCGCACGCCGTGGGCCATGAGATCGTGGCGCACCTCCGCTACGGATTCGTATTGAACGCGCTGGACCGCGAGACGCGATCCCACCTGGAGGACGTGGACGTCGTCCTGGCGGTCGCCACCGACCAGCCGTTCCGCGACTCGGTCTACCCCCCGGCCACCTTCCTCGAGCAGCCGCGCTTCGTGAAGACGCAGGCCTACAGGAGAGCGTCGAGTTCCGCTTGGTCCCGCGGGGGCAGGGATTCGGTACCGTCGTCGTGGATCCGGGAACCCTGGCGCACCGGGGGCAATCCGCCTGGGAAGGTAGTGATACCTACCTCGTGTTGAACCAGTCGGACCGTGAGACCAGTGTGCAGTCGGACCTTGAGATCCGCTTCAGGGTCGAGCACGCCGATCTCGGAGGGATCGGCGATTCACTCGTCTGGCGTGGGGTTCCGGCCGGGCGGTACTCTGGAGGCATCGCGTTCGGATGGTCGCGAGAACCGATTCCGATCCGAGCGGGTGCAGGCGGCGACGAGTTCGACGTCCTGGACCACGGGCAGACGGTGGTCGGAGTCGATGCGACTGGCTTCGGGGGAATCGTGCTCCGCCTGGGATACCACGGGCGTCCGCACACGGGGCGTCTGGACGTGGGTCTTCGACCTGCTTCAGGAGGGGCGCTCCAGGTGCACCACTTCGATGGGCCGCCCTTCGATCTCGGCCTCTTGAGGAGCGGGCGCTACACGCTGACCATCAAGAGCCCGAAGGCATTCGCGGACGCCGAGGATCGCGACCCGCTGGACGTCGAGGTGGAGAGCGGGAAGGTGCGCGAGGTCTTTCTCGAAGGCTAGTCAGTGGCAGCCCGGCCTTGCGCGCCACGCCGGCACAGCTCACCCTCCGGGCATGGCGCAGGCGATCGGCGGCGCGCTCCTGCGGCCCGAGGGCCAGGGCAAGGTGACCGGCCGCGCGCGGTTCGTGGCGGACCTCGTCCCCGAGGGCGCGTGGCTCGGCGGCTGCGTGCGCTCGCCGGTGGCGCACGGGCGGCTCACGGGCTTCGACTTCGACCCGGACTTCGACCTCGAGCGCGTCGTCCTCGTCGGCCCGGAAGACGTCCCCGGCGCCAACGCCGTCGCGATGATCGAGCTCGACCAGCCGCTGCTCGCCGCGAGCGAGGTGCGCCACGTGGGCGAGCCGCTGCTGCTCGTCGCGGCTCCCGACCGCGCGACGCTGGCGGCGGCCCTCTGCGCGATCCGCCCGCGCATCGAGGCGCTCCCCGCGACGTTCGACATGCAGGCCTCCGGCGAGGTGTTCAAGGAGATCCTGATCGAGAAGGGCGACGCCCGCGCGGTGCTCGCGGGCGCGGAGCGCGTCTTCGAGGGCACCTACCGCACCGACACGCAGGAGCAGATGTACATCGAGCCGCAGGGCTTCGTCGCCTTTCCGCCCGCGCCCGACGGCAGCGTGCGCGTCGACGGCTCGCTGCAATGCCCGTTCTACGTGCAAAAGGCGCTCGCCCACGCGCTGGGCATCGCGCCCGAGCGCGCGCGCGTCGTGCAGGCCGCGACCGGCGGAGGTTTCGGCGGGAAGGAGGACTACCCCTCGGTGCTCGCCTGCCACGCGGCGCTCCTCGCGCGCGCGGCCGGCCGGCCCGTGTCGTTCGTCTTCGAGCGCCACGAGGACCTCGCGGTCACGCCCAAGCGCCACCCCTCGCGCGTGCGCCACCGCACGGCCGCGTCGGCCACGGGCGAGCTGCTCGCGATGGAGGTCGACGTCCTGCTCGACGGCGGCGCTTACACGACGCTCTCGCCGGTCGTGCTCTCGCGCGCGTGCATCCACGCCGCCGGCGCCTACCGCTGCGCGAACGTGCGCATCCACGGCCGCGTCGTGCGCACGAACCACGTGCCCTACGGGGCGTTCCGCGGCTTCGGCGCGCCGCAGACGTGCTTCGCGGTCGAGCGCCAGATGGACCGCATCGCGCGCGGCCTCGGGATCCACCCGGTGGAGCTTCGCCGGCGCAACATGCTGCGCGTGGGCGACCGGACGGCGACGGGGCAGCGGCTCGCGGAGAGCGTCGGCTCCGAGGAGGTGCTCGCGCGGGCGCTCGCGAAGACGCGCTTCGACGAGCACGACTGGTGCGGTCCGCGGCCGCGCACGAGCTCCGATCGCAAGCGCCGCGGCGTGGGCTTCTCCTTCTTCTTCCACGGCGCCGGGTTCACCGGCTCGGGCGAGGAGCTGCTGAAGGGCGAGATCGCGGTCGAGCTGCTCGCCTCGGGCCAGGTCCTCGTGCGCAGCGCGTCGGCCGAGTTCGGGCAGGGCACGCTGACGATGTTCCGGGCCGTCGCCGCGGACGCCCTCGGCTGCGAGCCAGAGGACGTGCTCTTCGCCGACACCGACACCGCCGAGGTGCCCGACTCGGGCCCGACCGTCGCCTCGCGCACGTCGATGATCGTCGGCGGGTGCCTCGTGAAGGCCTGCCGCGAGCTCCTCGCGCGCATCGAGGCGCGCGTCGGCCGGCGCGCGTCCTTCGGCGCGGACGCGCGGCGCTTCTTCGCCGCGGGCGGCGACCCGCTCGCGACGGCGACCTACGCGTCGCCGCCCGGGCTCGCCTGGGACGAGGCGCGCTACCGCGGCGACGCCTACCCCGCGTACGGCTTCGCGGCCGACGTCGCCGAGGTCGAGGTCGACCTCGACACGTTCGAGGTACGCGTGGCGCGCTTCCTCTCGGCGGTCGACGTCGGCAGGGCGCTGCAGCCGCAGATGGTCGCGGGCCAGGTCGAGGGCGGCAGCCTGCAGGCGATCGGCTTTGCGCACCTCGAGGTCGTCACAGCGCATGAAGGCCGCTTCCTCGAGGACCGCATGTCGACCTGCATCATCCCCTCGAGCCTCGACGCCCCGCCGTTCGAGGTCGAGCTGGTCGAGGTGCCGTTCTCGGGCGGGCCGTTCGGCGCCAAGGGGGTCGGCGAGCTGCCGATGGACGGCGGCGCGCCCGCCGTGCTGTCGGCGATCGAGGACGCGACGGGCCTGCACATGGAGCACCTGCCGGCCACGCCCGAGCGCCTGATGGACGCGTGGCTCTGCGCGCACCCCGAGGAGGAGCTTTGAGCGCCGAAGACGTCGAGCTCTCGTTCTCGGTCAACGGCGAGCCGCGGCGCGTCGCGGTGCCTGCGCTCGCGCGGCTGCTCGACGTCCTGCGCGACGAGCTCGGCCTGAAGGGGACCAAGGAGGGCTGCGGCGAGGGCGAGTGCGGGGCGTGCACGGTGCTCGTCGACGGCGAGGCGCTGAACTCGTGCCTCGTTCCGGTCTGCCAGGTCGAGGGCTGCGAGGTCACGACGATCGAGGCGACCGGCTTCGAGCGCGTGCAGGCGGCGTTCCTCGAAGAGGGCGGCGCGCAGTGCGGCATCTGCACGCCGGGGATGATCGTCACCACGCGCGCGTGGCTCGAGGGATGCGCACGGCGCGGGGAGGCGCCGACGCTCGAGGCGGCGCGCCGGGCGCTGGCCGGGAACCTCTGCCGCTGCACGGGCTACGGCAAGATCCTCGCCTCGGCGCTGGCGGCGTGGGGGCGGCGGCCGTGAGCGCGATGCCCCGGACCCTGCACGTCGAGCGGCCGCGCGACCTCGACGCCGCGCTCGCCGCGCTCGCCGGGGCCAGCGAGCGGACGCGCGTGCTCGCCGGCGGCACGGACCTGATGGTCGAGCTCGCGAGCGGCCGCGCGGCGCCGGACCGCGTCGTCGACGTGTGGAAGGTCGACGAGCTGCGCGGGATCGCGGACGAGGACGGGGGCCTGCGCCTCGGCGCGCTGACGACCTGCAAGGAGCTCCTCGCGTCCGAGCTCGTGCGCGCGCGGGCCGACGTGCTCGCGGCCGCGGCGCTCGAGGTCGGCGCCGAGCAGATCCAGAACCGCGCGACGCTCGGCGGCAACCTCGGCACGGCCTCGCCCGCCGCGGACCTGAACCCGGTGCTCGTCGCGCTGGGAGCGAGCGTGCGCCTCGCGTCGGCGCGCGGCGTGCGCGACGTGCCGGTCGAGCGCTTCCTCCTCGGGTACCGCCGGACCGAGCGCGCGCCCGACGAGCTGATCTGCTCGGTCGCGATCCCGCCGCGTCCATCGGGCGAGCGGCGCGCCTTCCGCAAGGTGGGGACGCGCCGCGCGCAGTCGATCTCGAAGGTCGTCGTCGCGCTCGCCGTCGTGCTCGACGGGGAGCGCGTGGCGAGCGTGCGCGGCGCGGCGGGCTCGGTGGCGCCGCAGATCGTGCCGCTGCCCACGCTCGCGCGCGAGCTGGTGGGGAAAGTGCCGGGCGACGAGCTGCTCGAGCGCGCCTCGCGCGCGTGCGCGCGCGAGGACGCCGCGCCCATCGACGACGTGCGCTCGACGGCGCGCTACCGGCGCCACGCATTGCAGCGCGTGCTGCGCTCGGTGCTGGCGGAGCTGCGCGACCGGTCCGGCTAGCTCCGGCTAGCCGTCGGCGGCTGCCGGCGGCCCTACGAGCAGGAAGTGGTCGGCGCGCACGCTGCCCGCCTTCGTGCGGTCGAAGACTCGCAGCCGCGCCTGCCGGCCGGCGAACGCGTCCAGGTCGGCCAGCACCAACCTCGGCCGATCCGCGTCCCGCCCGCGCCATGTGGCGACCACCGCGTCGTCGACCAGGAGCTCGACGCCGACGTCTCGATCCGGGTCGCCGGCGAGCAGGAACGCGAGGCGCCCCGACGCCGGTACCGCGAAGGGCGCCGACGTGAGATCGCCGACGGGTCGCGGGTCGCCGCCGGGGCCGCGCGACCCGATCCAGCCCGTTCCGACGCAGCCGGGCGGGAGCTCCTGCCCGTCGGACCAGCGCTGCCCGACGCCCGCGCCACGCGCCGTCCACCCGGCGCCGGCGTCCGCCTCCGCGTCGAAGAGCCCGAGCGCCCGCACGACCTCGAGCGCGTGGCCGCCGGCGACGATCTCGTTGCTCTCGGGCTCGGGCTCGAGGCGGATCGACCAGAAGTCGCGATCGCCGAAGGCCTCGCGCAGCCAGCGCGGCTTCGGCGACATCAGCGGCATCCACAGCCCTTCGTCCAGCCGCAGCGCGGTGCCCGCGATCACTCCGGCCACCGGCCACTCGCGCTGCGCCGGTCCCACGACGAGGTTGACGCCGCGCTGCGCGAGGTAGCCCGGCGGCGCGGACCGGTCGTGGCCGAGGAGCTTGCGTCCGCCCGCGCGCACCGTCGGGGTCCGCGCGACGACGCGGTCGGTCAGGCCGAGCGTGTCGATGATCGTCAGGTTGCCGAGGTAGAACGGCGCGACGCCCACCGTCGCGAGCTCCATGACGGCGTCCGGCGGGAACAGCTCCTCGGTGTAGGGGCCGTAGTCCGCGTACTGGCGCATGCGCAGGCGCCAGAAGCTCTCGTGCGTGCGCCAGCGCACGCCCACCGCGTGCTCGGCGCAGAAGGCGAGCGCGGCGTTGTAGGCCGGGAGGAGGTGTTTCAGGACGGGGACGGTGTACGCGGCCGAGAAGTTCTCGGGCGTGATCTGCGCGGCGAGCCACGCGGACTCCTTGCGCAGCGTCAGGTGCCGGGTCGTGGACTCGTGGGCGATCTGGACGACGACCGAGTACAGGGCCACCGCTCCGAGCAGCGCGCCGCCGAAGGTCCAGCTCCCCGCGGTCTCCAGATCGGGCGCCGCTCGTGCGAGCGCCCTGCGGGACAGGCCCGCGAGGCCGACGATGCCGTCGGCGACGGCCACGGCGAGCAGCGGCCAGTAGAAGTCGAGCGCGCGGAACTCGAAGTGGTCGCCACCGACGCGCACGAGGTAGGACGCGTGCAGCGCGATGCACAAGAGGCTCAAGAAGTGGACGCCGTCGCCGCCCTTGACGGCGCGCGCCACGGCGCCGAGCGCCGCGACGGGCAACACCACGTAGAGCCCGTTCTCGACGAGCGCGACGGTCAGGTAGTGGAAGCCCGCCTCGGGCCACGGTCCCACGACCTTGGCGTAGTAGGTGTTGGGCAAGAGCTCGCCGTAGTAGACCCAGCGGAAGAGGAAATGCGCGCCGACGACGGCGGCGAACGGCGCCACGTATCCGAGGAGCTCGACGGCGCGGAAGCGGCGCCGGAACCAGCTCTCCTCCAGAAGCCAGAGCAGGCCGCAGCCGAACAGGAGCAGGCCCTCCGGCCGCGTCAGCTCCGCCGCCGACCAGGCGAGCGACGCCGGCACCGCGCGCCAGGCGCCGCGCCCGTCGCGCCGCATCCAGTACACCGCCAGGACGACGAAGAACGTGAACTGGCGCGTCTCGAGTCCGCCCGTCGTCCACACGGCGACGTTGCGGTTGATGCACAAGAGGAAGACAGCCGCCGCGACGACGGCGAGCTCGCGGCCCCTGAAAGGCGTCGTGGCCGCCAGCCGCGCGGTGACGACGAGCGTCCCCAGCGTGTAGAGCACGCTCAGCACGACGCTGCTCACGAGCGGCGACGCGCCGAGCAGCCACAAGCCCGCCAGCTCGAGGACCCAGAGGAAGTTGGTGTAGCCCTCGACGCGTTCGCCAGCGTTGAAGACCAGGCCCCGTCCCTCGACCAGGTTCCGCGCGTAGCGGAAGCTGATGAACGCGTCGTCGGTCAGGAAGTAGTGCAGCCCCGCGTTCCATGCGAGGATCGCCACGCTGACGCCGAGCAGCAGGATCAGGGCGGCGGATTGCCTCGAGGCCGAGAGGATCCCGGCCCGTCCGGGGAGGGAGGCGGGAGACCGCACGGGGAGGTCCGGAGAGGAGGGAGGACCGCGGGCGAGTATACGCGTCTTTCTGCGCGACGCCCCGGCCCGCGCCGCAGGCTTTTCCGCAAGACCCTGTAATCGCGCCGGGCCGTCCCCCTCTCCGCCTCGTGGGACACCGCCGCACCTGGCGGAGCCACCCAGTACGGCCGAGCGTCGCGTCCGCGGCGCCCGAGGAGGCAAGGAGCAAGGACAATGCGCGGGACGACCGTGATTCTCGTGGGGGTCGCGCTCGCCGCCGGGTGCGGCAGCAGCGGCAACGACGACGGTAGAGCCCGGACCGGGCAGTTCGTCGACAGCCAGGTGGAAGGGGTCTCGTACGCGTCCGGCAACCTGAGCGGCGAGACGGACGCGCTGGGCCGCTTCCAGTATGCGAGCGGCGCGGCGGTCGAGCTCTCGATCGGGGACATCGTGCTCGGATCGGCGCAGGGCGCGCCGCTCGTCACGCCGCTCGACCTGGCGGCCGGCGCGACCGACGAGTCGCACCCCACGGTCACCAACCTCGCGCGCTTCCTCCTGACGCTCGACGCGGACGGCGATCCGGCGAACGGCATCCGCATCTCCGCCGCCGTCCGGGCGGCGGCCGCCGGCCAGAGCGTCGACTTCGAGCAAGCGATCGCCGAGTTCGACTCGGATCCGGACGTCGACGCGGTGCTGACGGCGCTCGGGCGCGGCCCCCTGGTCGACGTCGCCGTGGCGCAGGCGCACCTCGCGAGCACGCTCCTCGGGCTGATCGCCGGGCAGTACAGCGGGACCTACGCGGGCGACGACTCGGGCTCCTGGATCTGCTTCGTCGACCGCGCCGGCGCGCTCCTCGGCTGCGGGACGAGCGCCGACCCGAGACGGGGGTCTTCCTCTTCGAGGGCACCGTGTCGAGCGACGGGTCGGCCGTCTTCGGGGACGTGGACACCGGCGCCACGTTCAGCGGCTCGGTGGCGGACGGCCTCTTGAGCGGGACCTGGGCGAACGAGGCGTTCGGCGAGAGCGGGACGTTCAGCGGCTCGCAGACGAGCGCGGCGGACGCGGTGCTCGACGCGGACGTGATGGCGCAGGTCGCCGGAACGTACACGGGCACGGCGACCCTCGGCGGCGAGGTCGACACGTTCACCCTGACGATCGGCGCCGACGGCCACGTCTCCATCGAGTTCGTCGCTGCCGCCGTCACCAGCACGAGCTCCGGGCAGGCGACCTTCGCAGGCATCGACGGGGACGGGACGCAGATCGCCGGAACCGCCACGACCGCGGGCGCCCTCTCCGGCACGCTGCGCAACGACCACGACGGCACGTCGGGGACGTTCGAGGGCACGAAGCTGTGAGCTCGGGCAGGGCTCCCCGGGCTTGCCGAGCGCCCGGGGCCCTCACCGCGCGGAGGATCGCCGCGCTGGCGGCGGGGCTCGGCCTCGCGGTGCTGCTCGTCGCCCTGGCGCCGGTCCCGCGCCCGGTGGCGTGCGTCGCCGGCGCTGCGCTCGGAGCGCCGGCGCACGTCGGGCCGCCACCCGCTCGCGCGGCGCGCGCGAGCTGCACCGCGCGCGCGCCGAGGGTGCGCGCGACCGAGCGGCCCTGTTCACGGGCCTCGCGCCCGGAAGGTACTCGCTGCTCGTCGCGCAGGACTCGCTCCCGGCCGGCGTGCTGCCCGCGTGGCGCCAGGACGAGGAGTCCGCCCGCGCCGCGCCCGGGTTCTTCCGCAGCGTCGTCTCGCTCGCGCCCGCGGAGTCGCGGCTCGTCGAGCTCGTCATCTGGCCGAGCGCCGTCGTCGCGGGGACCGTCCGCCGGCCCACGGGCGAGCCCGCGCCCGGGGTCCTCGTTCGCCTGCGCGGCGTCGAGCGCGAGTTCCTCGCCTACGACGCGCGCGCCGACGAGGAAGGGCGCTTCCGCTTCGACGCCGTGCTCCCGGCGGCGTACCTGGCGACGCTCGATCCGACGGGAGCGGCGCTCCCGGACGAGCTCTGCGCGCCGCCGCCGCGCGAGGTCGCGATCCCCGTCGGGGCGGGCGGCGTCGCGTTCGATCTCGCGCTCGAGGCCGGCGCGAGCCGGGCGTGCGGACGCGTGGTCGATCGCAGCGGCGAGCCCGTGGCGGGCCTCGGCATCGCGTGCGCCGCGGGCGACGCCGCGAGCCGCGTGCTCGCGCGCGCCCTGACCGACGACGAGGGGCGCTTCGCGCTGCACCGCCTGCCCCCGGGATTCGCCCAGATCCACGTCGAGCGCCGCGAGCTGCGCGCGCGAGCTCGACCACGCCTCGCGTCGCGCGCCTTCGATCCGCTGCCGATCGCGATCGCGGAAGGCACCGACCTCGAGGTCGGCGACCTCGTCGTCGAGCGGCCGGCGGTGTACTCGGTGCGCGGGCGCGTGGTCGGCGCCGGGCCGCGCGACGTCGAGATCGAGGCACGCCTCGAGGGCGCCCCGCGCTGGCGTCTGCCGCGACGCCTCGGCGTCGACGAGCAGGGCGCGTTCCGCTTCGAGTGCGAGGCCGGAGCGCCGCCCGTCGGGCTCCTCGTCCGCGCAGCGGACGGGAGGAGCGCGAGCGCCGTCGTGCGGCCCGTCCCGGCGGGAGCCGTCGAGCGGACGATCGACCTCTAGCCCGCGAGCCCCGAGGGGCGACCCGGCGGCGCGCCCGAACCGGCGCCTTTCCTTCGCGGCCACCCGCGGCGCTACCCTCTGCGCGCGATGACCGGGGACGGCGAACGAGCCCTCGAGGCGCTCGCGGCGGGCGCCCTGCGCGACGCGCCCGGCCGCGCCCGCGAGGTCTTCGAGCGCGCCTGGCCGCAGCTGACCCGGCACCTGCGCATCTTCTTGCAGGCCCAGGGCGTCCCGGGAGAATCGCGCGAAGATTGCGGGCAGGCGGTGCTCCTGCGGGTCTGGCGTTCCAGACGGACCTACCGCGGCACGAGCACGCCCGAGCTCCTCGGCTGGATCTACCGCATCTCCCAGCGTGAACGGCTTCGAATGATCGACACGGCGCAGCGGCGCCCCAGCGCCGAGACCGACCTCCGGCGCAGCGGCGAGGACGGTCCGGGCGTCGTCGAGTCGTCACCGGACGTCGCGCGCCCGGACGAGGCCGCCGAGCGCCTGGACGAGCTGGCGCTGCGGCGCGCGCTCGACGAGTGCATCGAGCGCCTCCCCGAGAAGCAGCGCGCCGTCGTCGAGCTCCTCTACTCGGCGGCGGAGTGGACCGAGCGCGACGCTGCGGGCGTGCTCGGCCTCTCGAAGAGCTACGTCCACAGCCTGCGCCAGGACGCTCTGCGCAAGCTGGAGGCTTGCCTGAAGAGCAAGGGAGGTGCGTGAGCGTGGACGACGAGCCGCGCCGGATCGAGGAGCTCCTCCGCGAGCGCGCCGCGCGCCAAGCGCAGGACGGGCTCTTCGGGGCGCCGGCCGAGCTCGAGCTGCGCGCGCGCCTCGCGCGCGAGGCCGCGCGCGAGGTGCGCCGGCGCCGCGCCCTCGTCCTTGCCCTGCCCCTGGCGGCCGCGGCGCTGCTCCTTTGGCTGCAGCTCGCGCGCGGCGGCGCGGACTACGGCGCGCCGCCCGCGCAGCTCGCGCTGCTCGACGCGACCGGCCGCGAGCTCGAGGCGCGCGCGCGCGACCCCGGTCACGAGCCGGGATCGGAGCCGGCCCCGCGGCCGCGCCGGTGCCTGATCGAGCTCGCGCCCGAGCGCGACGGGTCGGCGTGGCTCTTCGCCTACGACCCGGCGGGCACGCGCACCGTGCTGCCGCTCGAGCAACCGGTCGCCTTGACCGGCGGCGAGGACCGCGTGCTCGAGATCGAGCTCGGCGCTCTGGAGCCCTCGCCCTCTGGCGACTCGTTCGTCTCGATCGTCGCCGTCGTCTCCGAGCGGCCGATCCCGGGGTCGCGGCTGCTCGCCCGGCTGCCGGGCGCGCTCGACGCGCGCGTGGACCGCGCCGAGGCGCTCGACGAGCTGGCGCGCGAGCTGACCCGGACGCTCCGCTGCACCGTGCTCGTTCGGAGCGCGCTCCTGGTGAGCCGATGATCGAGCCATCGAGCCGATGCCAGCGGTCCGCGAACCGAGCTCGAGATCAACCTGAGTCTTACATTGAATGGCTGCATCGCGCGGACTGTAGACTGAGCGTCCGACGAAACCCCGGAACCGAACCGTCATGCGCTGGATCGCCCTCGCCTCCGTCGCCGGCCTCTCGATCGTCGTGATCGCCGCATTGGTGTCGTTCTCCGAAGGAGAGCGCGCGCGGGGGGAGCGGGCGGAGCTGCGCAGGCTGCACGCCGAGCTGGATGCCGAGGTGCACGCCCTGCGGACGGCGCTCGCCGAGCTCGAGCGCGACGGCCCGCGCGACGCGTCCTCGCTGCAGGTGATCGAGCGCCGCCCCGCCCGCGAAGCGGGCGCGCCCGCGCGCGACGGCGACCTCGGGTCGGCCTACGCGAGCGACGGGGACGTCGAGCGCGCCTGGCGCGACGGCCTCGTGCGGCGCTTCGCCGGACTCGACGCCGAGGGCCGCGAGGACGCGCTGGGCGACCTGGCGGAGCTCGCGCGGGAGGGGGACGAGGAGGCGCTCGGGCTGATCCTCTCGAGCCTGCACGACCAGGCGGCGGACGTGCGCGAGGAAGCGCTGGAGGCGCTTCAGGAGATCTCCGATCCGTCGCTCGTCGAGCAGATCGTCCCCCTGGCGCGCGACCCGAACGCGGCGGTGCGCGAGGAGGCGCTCGAGGCGCTGCGCGGGATGCCGCCCGACCGCGCCGGCCCGATCGTGGCCGCGGCGCTCGCGGACGAGGACAGGGACGTCGTGCTCGAGGCGCTCGACTCGCTGAGCAGGATCGACTACCCCGCCGCAGTGCCGAGCATCGTCGAGCTGACGCGCGGCGAGGACCTCGAGCTCGCCACTCACGCCGCGGCGGCGCTGCGCCGCATGGGCCAGACCGATCTCATGATCGAAGCGCTGGACCGGCTGGCCATGGACCTCTTCGACCCCGATGCCCTCGTGCGCATCAACGCGATCCAGCGCGTCCGCCGCGTCGGCGGCGACGCGTCGCGCGCCTACCTCGAGCGGGTCATGAACGAGGACGCGAACGTGTCCGTGCGCCTCGAGGCCCAGCGGGCGCTCGAGCGGCTCCGGTAGGACGTCGAGGCGACCCACCTACCTGGACGTCCGCTTCTGCCTGGGCATCCCCAGGAGCTCGTCGTAGAAGCGCGCCATGGAATCCCTCCTGCCGACGTGCCCACCGAGGCCGTGCACGAGAGTGGCGGCTGCGCGCCGTCTCCCTCGCGCCCGTCAGGGCGGCGCGCAGCGAGATCGAGGAGCGCTCGCGCCGCCTCTCGGGCGCGGGCCGGCCGCGTCGAGACCAAGGCCGCGGACGCGATCAGGGCGAGCATCGCGGCGCACGCCAGGAGGAGGCTCTCCGCGTCGAGGCGCTCCACCGTCCATCCGGTCAGCGCCCCTCCGGCCATTCCTCCCAGGATTCCCGCCGTTCCGATGAGCCCGTAGACGCTTCCGGCCCTTCGAGGCGACGTCAGATCTCCCGCGAAGCTCCAGAAGACGGCCACCATCACCGTGACGTAGAGGTCGAAGAAGAAGAAGTAGGCGTAGTGGGTCCACGCCGGGGTCTGCCCGCGAAACAAGTACCAGAAGCCGAGGGAGCACGCGGAGAACGCGATGGCGCACAGCGCCACCATGGACTCACGCTGGTACCTCTTGGCCAGACTGGTGTACAGGAGGACCACCGGCACGATGAGCACGGCCGTCGCGAGCTTGACTGCCGGCAAGAACTCGACGCCGATCGCGGAGAGGAACTTGGACGTGCGGATCGGCTTCTGGATCCAGTACGTCGCGATGAGGAGGAAGAAGGCCAGGGAAAGGGCCACGACCCTTCCCAGCTCGTCCCTCCCGATGCCGACGCGCCGTCGGAGACGGCGGCCGGCGAGAGACGGGATGGGGATTCTTCGGAACATGGGTTCGGCACGTTGCACTCAGGGGCGTTCGGGAACGTGCCGTCTTGCGTCCGGGACTTGGCGTGGCGGGTCGAGACCCGGTCGGACCGGCGTCGCTGCGCGCGAACGCCACTCCGGGGACGGCTCGAGATCGCGAGCGGGATCGAATGCCCTTTGCCCCCGCTGGAAGCTCGCAGCCGGTTCCGAGCGGTGAGCAACGCGCGTACCACGTGCCCCCGGCGGGGCCCGCTCCGGGGTCGGTGCCGCTGCGATCCGAAACCGGAACGGTCCAACGCCGGGCGTTCGCGCGATGGAACGTGTCGTCCAAGCGCGGACGGTTGCGCTGCGCTACCGCCGGGGCTCGTTCCCGCCCCTCCAGTTCGAATCAGGAGGATGCATGTCCGTCCACGAGCCCTTCGTCTACCTGCGCGTGGTCGACGCCTCCGAGGCGATCGAATGCTACTCCCGCGCCTTCGGGGCTCGAGAGAAGCCGCGGCCGACCGAGCCCAGCGGTCGGATCGGCCACGCCGAGCTCGCCTTCGGGGACTACACCGTCGTGCTGTCGGAGGAGCTCCCCGGCGGATAGGTCTAGTCGGCCGCGACCTGCGCCAGGACGTTGGCCTTGCGTTCGACGATCCAAGCGCGCAGACGGTCGAAGTGCTCCGCGATGGCGCCCGCGTCCCCGATCTGGTTGTTGACGTCGGCCGACAGCGGGAGCGTGAGGAGCGCCTCCATGGCGTCGAGGTAGGCGCGCGCCGCGTCCTCGTGCAGCGGCCCGTCCACCATGTCGGTGAGGATCCCCTTGTAGCGCTCGCGGAAGGCGGGCACCCCGAGGACGATGTCCGCGTAGTGCTGTCCCGGATTGAAGACGTCAAAGTTGACGTCGTTCAGCACGGAGTCGAGGTCCCAGGGGAAGTACAGGCGCCCGCCGGTGGCGAAGTCGGCGTAGGAGCAGTTCTTGCCCTTCGAGAAGAGCGCGTCGGGAGCGGCGATGAAGGCGTCGACCGCGGCCAGCGTGAGCATGCTCTGCATGTCGATCCACCGCTCGAGGTCCGCCTGCAGGACGCCCGTCTCTGGGGTCGGGCAGCCCGGGCTGGGGCGCTGGAACGGGTCGTAGCAGAGCGCGGTGAATGCCGGGCTGTCCCCCTCGCCCTCCTCGAGAACGTCGCCGTAGGGGTCGTCGAGCTCGTACAGCCACGTCTCGTCCTCGACCCACAGGCCGCGGTTCTTGAGGAGGGTGTCGTCGCGCTGCTCGACGTTCACGTAGACGCCGGTGTGGACGCCGTTGATCACGAGCGTGGCCCAGTTCGCGAGCGCCGCGTCGTAGCCGTAGCCGACGGGTGACTTGGCCAGCCGGTGGAGGCCCCAGGCCAAGCCCTCCTTCACGACGTCCTCGTCGTCGCCGTTCTCGAGGCTGAGCTTCTCGAGGTCGTGCCAGACCTGGTCGTCGACATACTCGTTGGTGTCGATCTTCAAGCTGACCTTGTCGAAGCCGGGTGCGGAGGTCAGGGCATCGCACGACTTGCGCCGCACGGACACGAGGATTGGAGCTTCCCCGTCCATCCAGAGCAGCGCGGGGACCTCGATGTCGAAACTGAGGTCGTGCTGGATCGTCGTCCAGTCGCCGGAGTCCATCTCGAGGTTGAGGCGCAAGAGCCGCGCCGGATCGAAGATCTCCGGCCAGCCGAGCGTGACTCGGCGCTGCGGCGCGACGGGCGACTGGCCGTAGGCCGCCGCGGACAGGCCGAGCAGGATCGGAAGCACGCAGAGGGCCGGGTATCGCATGAGAGGGCTCCTTCGTTCTCGGACCGCTCGTCGCGTCGCGGGCGACTTGGTAGGGCACCGCCCAGTGTATCCTCGCGACGTCCCGGCGCTCGGGCGTGCCCCGTGCGGCCGTCCTGCCGTCCGCGGCCCCGGCGGCGAGGGGCGCGAGGCCGCGACCCGCCCCAAGGACGGGCCGGCCGGGCGACACACACCGAGCCCACGCCAGCGCCGTCCACCGATGCAGCCTTGCGCCCTGCTCGTCGCCCTCGCCGCGCCGGCCCAGGAGTCGGCCCGCGACCTCGACGCGGTCCTGCGCGAGTCCTACCTGGCGCACGTCGCCGCCGCGCAGGCCGCTCGAGCGCGGCGACGCGGCCGGCGTGCGGCGCTGGCTCGACGGCGCGCACGCGGCGTGGCGCACGTTCGAGTGGCGCTGGCTGGACGCCGCTGCGGACGAGGCGCTGGCCGTACGCGGCGCCGGCGGCGGTGCTCGGCCTGGCGCTCGCGCCCGACGGCCGGCGCGCGGCGCCCGCCTGCGCGGATGGTTCACTGGTCGTGCTGGCGCTCGAGGACGGGCGCGAGCTGGCGCGCCTGCGCGGGCACGCGGGAGCGGTCGACGACGTGCGCTTCGACCCGGCGGGCGAGCGCGTCGTATCCGCTCCCCACGACCGCACGGCCAAGGTCTGGCACGCGAGGAGCGGCGAGCTGCTCGTCTCGTTCGAGCGGCACGGCTTCCCCGTCCGCGACGCGGCCTTCGATCCCGGGGGCGAGCTGGTCGCGTTCTGCGCCCGCGAGCTCCCCGGCGGCGGTTTCGTCGGCACCGTGCACGTCTGGAACGCCGCGGACGGCGCGCTCGTCGATACGCTCGAGGCGGGCGCGAAGCCGCTCTTGGCGCTCGCCTGGTCACCCGTCGCCGACGCCCTCGCCGCCGGCTCGTGGGACTTCTGCGCCTTCCTGTTGGAGCTCGGCGGCGACGCTGCGCCGCGCCGCTTCGCGATCCCCGACGAGGGGCTCTACAACTCCGTCGACGACGTCGCCTTCAGCCCCACGGCGAGCGCCTGGCGACCTGCAGCTACGACGGGCGCGTGCAGCTCTGGGACGCGCGCACGTGGGACCTGCTCGCGTCCTGGCAGGCGCATCCCGCCGAGCGCTCGTGCCACGCGCGGGCCTTCTCGCCCGACGGCGAGCGGCTCTACAGCGGCTCGTACGACGCGACCGTCGCCGTCTGGGACGCGCCGACCCTGGTCGAGCTCCCGCGGCTGTCGCACGAAGTCGGGCTGTACGACCTGGCGCTCGCCCCCGACGGGCGCCGGCTGCCCGCGGCGCGGAACGACGGCGAGGTGTGGCTGTGGGACGTCCGGGCGCCGGACGCGCCGCGCCTGCACCTCCCCGCCCGCGGCGCCGTCGTGCACCTCTCCGTCGATCCGGTCGCGGCGCGCCTCGTCGTCCGCCTGGTCTCCCATCCGCCGCGGCGTTGTCGTGCGACGCTTCATGCCCTGCGGCAAGCCAGGCTGCCGATGCCACGGCCAGCCCCCCCCAGCTCCACGACCCCTACTACCAGTGGACGCGCAAGGTCGACGGCAAGACTGCCACCACCCGCGTCAACACCGAGCAGGCCAGGCTACTGAGCGAGTGGATCCAGAACGGTCGACGACTCGACACTCTCGTTGGCCAGATCGAGAAGGTTTCCTTCAGACTCACCCAGCGCCCTCTCCGCAGGGCGCGCGGCCCCTGACCGGCGACGCCAGGTCGCGGCCGCAGGGCTCAGACCTCGTCGCCCCGCCCAGGTGACCGGCATTGGGGCTAGGCTCTGTCCGTGAGCACGCGTCCGCCGCGGAAACCGAAGCCCTCGACTGGCGCGAGGGCCCCGCTCTCGACCACGCTCGAGCGCGCGCTCGCCAAGCTCGGCGTCGGCTCCCGGGCCCAGGCCCGCGCCTGGATCGAGGCCGGCCGCGTGACGGTCGACGGTCGCATCGCGCGCGACCCCGGGCGCGCGATCGCCGCCGCGCGCCGCCGCCTCGCGCTCGACGGCGCCGAGCTGCGACCGGCCCAGGCCCTCCACCTCGCGCTGCACAAGCCGCGCGGCGTCAGCACCACGCGCCGCGACGAGCGCGGGCGGCGCACGGTCTTCGACCTCCTGCCCCCCGGGACCCCCTACGTGGTCGCCGTGGGGCGCCTCGATCGCGACACGAGCGGGCTCCTGCTCCTCACCAATGACACCGCGCTCGCCGACGCGCTCGCGAGCTCCGCGAGCCGCGTGCCCAAGGTCTACCGCGTCAAGGCCTCGCGGCGGCTGGCGGACGGCGAGCTCGAGCGCTTGCGGCGCGGCGTCGCGCTCGCCGATGGCCCCACGCGGCGCGCGCGGGTCGAGCGCCACGGCGACCCCGGCGGCCACACGGTCTTCTCGATCGCGATCACCGAAGGCCGCAACCGCCAGGTGCGCCGCATGGTCCAGGCCTTGGGCGCCAAGGTGCGCACGCTCGCGCGCACCGCTGTCGGACCCATCGAGCTCGCAGACCTGCCCGCGGGCGCCTGCCGCCCGCTGACGCGCGCCGAGGTGCGCGCGCTGGCGGCCGCCGCTTCGACGCCGCGCGCCGCGTCGCGACGCGGCTCATTGCCTTGACGTCTGAGCGGAGACCGGTCAGCCGGACCGGGCGAACCAGATCCGGGCCCCATGGCAACCGCGCGGCTTCCGTTGGCGACCGAGGAGAGGAAGTGCGCGCTCGCTCATTCGGAGCGCGCTCCTGGAGAGCCGATGACGACGAAGCCGGCCCAGAAGAAGGGGTCGGCAAAGGGCCGCAGCTCCTGGGAGCCGCCCGCCTCGCCCGCGGCACCGCCCGCCTCGCGCGCCCGCGAGTCGCCCGCGAGGCCGAGCTCGGCGGCGAGCCGCCGCACCGTGCGACGGTCGACGCCGCGCAGCCACTCCTTCGCCGCGCGCAGCGCCGCCACCGGCGGCAGGCGTTCGGCTTCCGGCCCCAAGAGCTCGTCGTAGAAGCGCGCCATCAGGAGCGCGGTCGCGACGTCGTCGACCTTCCACAGGCTCGCCACGACCGTCGGCGCGCCGGCGTAGAAGAAGCCCCAGGGGAGCGCCATGCGGCTGTCGCCGACGTCGACGCCGCGCTGCGTGTCGCAGGCGGACAGCACGACGAGCTCGCAGCCCGCGAGCTTGCCGCGCCACTCGCGCAGCAGGCGCTCGAGCGTGAGGAAGCCGAAGTCGTCGGCAGAGGGGCTCTCCGGTGCGGCGAGCGCGAGGCTCGCGTCGTACGGGCGCGCGTCCGTCCCCGAGAGGCCGTGCGTCGCCAGGTGCACGAAGCGCGCTCCGCGGACGCCCGCCTCGAGCTCCGCGAGGGAGGCGTCCTCGCCGACGAGCACTGTCGCGGCGACGCCGCTGCGCTCGAGGAGCTCGGCGACGCGGCGCGCCTCGACGCGGCTGGCGGGCAAGGGCTCGAGGCGCGAGCCGTACAGCCGCGCGAGGGCCTCGGTCTCGGCGTGGCCCGTGCGCGCGGTCCCCGGTGCGCCGGCGGCGTCGCGCGCGAACCGCGGGTCGCCCAGCACGAGCGCTCGCGGCCGATCGACGCTCGCGAGCGCGCGCTCCGCGCGGCGCCGGTCGATCAGGATCGTCCCCGACTGGACGTACGCGACGTCGGGCGCGCTCCCGGGGTCGTCGAGCGACGCCGCGAGCAGGAGCTCCCAGGGAAAGGCGGCGAGCGGTCCGTCGGGCGACACGAGCAGCCGCTCGATCCCGGGCAGGAGCGCGGCGAGCGAGGACGGGACGAGCGCGCGCGCGAGGCCAAAGACGTCGGGGACATCGGTGACCTCGCCGGCCGCGGTCGCGGCGCTCGCACGCCGGCGCGGGTCCGTCGCCAGCGCCTCGCCCAGCGCGCGCAGGCGCGCTCCGAGCGCGGCGGTCTCGTCGGCTCCCGAGGCGAGGACCTCGCCGCGCACCTCGCCCGCTCCGGCCGGCGGGACGAGCAGCGCGTGGACCCCGCCGCGCTCCCAGACGAACGAGAGGAGCCACTCGCCCGGGAGCAAGGCCGCGCGGATCTCGGCGGCGGAGGCGACGCTCGCGTCCGGCGAGGCCGCGCGCACGCGCGCGAGGAGCTCGGCCTCGAGGCGCGCGCCGTGCAGGCTCGCGTCCGCGACGCGCGCGCGCTGCGCGCCCGTCGCGCCGCCCTCGAGGTCGGCGAGCGCCAGGGCGCGCTCGGCCTCGATCCGCTCGCGGCGCGCCGCCTCCTCGGAGACGGCGAGGGCTTCCAGCTCGCGCGCGCGCTCCGGGTCCGCCTCGCCGGCGAGCGCGGCGAGGTCGCGCGTCGAGCGCAGGAGCAGGTCGAGGAGGACGCGGGCGCGGCCGCGCTCGGCGGCCTCGAGCGCGTCCGCGGGGCGGTCCTCTCCCAGGTAGAGGCGCGAGAGCAGGGCCGCCAGCTCGCGGTGGCCGAGCTGCTCCGAGAAGCGCGCTCGCTCGAGCTCGCCGCCCGCCACCTGGGTGCGCAGCCGCTCGAAGAGGTCCAGCGCGCGCTCGTAGTGGCGCAGCGCCTCGGGGCGCCGGTCGAGCTCCCAGCACGCCGCTGCGAGGTTCGCGAGCCCGTGGGCGCAGGCCCGGCTGTCCGCGCCGAACGCCTCGGCGTGGATCGCGAGCGCGCGCTGGAAGAGCTCCACGGCCCGGGCGGGGTCGCCCCGGTGGCGGGCCACGACGCCGAGCGCGCCCAGCTCGTACGCGCACCACGGGCTGCGCGCCCCGTAGGACGACGCGTAGATCGCGAGCGCGCGCGCGAGCAGCGGCTCGGCTTCCTCGTCCGCGCCGAGCTTCCAGAGCAGCCGCCCCACGCACGACGAGCTGCGCGCGACGTCGACGTGCTCGCCGCCGAGGAGCTCGCGGCGCATCTCGAGCGCGTCCCTGTGGAGCTGCAGGGCCCGCTCCAGGTCGCCCTCGAGCTCGTGCGCCGCCGCGACCGTGGTCAGCGTGTCCGCGATGGCCTCGTGCGGCTCCTGGAAGGTCGCGCGCCGGTACGCGAGCACCTCCTCGGCGAGCGGCAGCGCCGCGGCGGAATCGCCCTTCGCCACCAGCAGCACGGCGAGGTTCTGCGCGGTCAGGGCCGTCACGGGGTCCTGGTCTCCGAGGACCCGGCGGCGCGTGTCCAGCGAGCGGCGCAGGAGCAGCTCGGCTTCCTCGAACGCGCCGCGCCGGCGCAGGACGAAGCCGAGGTTGTTCTGGACGAACGCGAGCGTCAGCTCGTCCGCGTCCGCCCAGCGGCGCGCCGGCGCGAGGGCCTCGCGCAGCACGGCCTCCGCCTCGGCGTGCCGGCCGACGCGGTCGAGCCCCGTCCCCAGGTTGCCCTTCATCTCGACGACGGCGAGCGAGCCCTCCCCCCAGAGCTCGGTGCCGCGCTCGATCGCCTCGGTCAGCAGCGGCTCTCCGCGCTCGCGGTCGCCGTAGTAGAGCAGCGCCGCGCCGTAGTTGGACAGGCACGAGATGCGCGTCTCCTCGCGCAGCGCCGGGACGCGCGAGGCGGCTTCGTGGGCCGCCTGCCAGAGCCGTGTCGCCGCGTCGCGCTCGCCCCTCACCAGCTCCACGTGGGCGAGCATCGTCACGAGGTGGATCAGGGTGCGCCAGTCCGGCTCCTCGGGCTCGAGGAGCCGCTCGATCCCCGCGCGCACGAGGAGCTCGGCCTCGCCCAGCCTTGCCTGGCTCAGAAGGGCGTAGCCGAGCCCCCCGAGGCAGTCGGCGGTGCTCGGGTCCGCTTCGCCGAGGAGCTCGCGGCAGCGCGCCCACGCGTGGCGCCCGAGGCGCTCGCTCGAGGCCGCGTCCCCCTTCTCTCGCTCGCGAGCCGCGAGCACGACCGTGGCCATCGCCAGCGCGGGCTCGAGCCCGGCGGGGCCCTGCGCGAGGAGCGCGACGGCGCGCTCGATCTCCTCCAGCGCCTCGCCCGGTCGAGCGGCGTTCGTGAGCTCGACGGAGCGGAAGTAGGCGGCGCGGCCCGCGCTCGCGGCGGCCCGCTCCTCCGGCGGCAGGGAGAGGACGAGCTCCAGGAGGGCGATGCGGCGCGTCGCCTGGTCGCACGCCCAGGGCACGCGGCGCTCGGCGCCCTGGCGCAGGGCCTGCAGCTCCAGGGCGACCGCGAGCGCCTGCTCGACCTCGCCCGCGCTCTCGAGCTCGTTCAGACGCTCGTGCAGCGCCGCGTCCTCCTCCAGCGCCGCGACGTCGCGCGGGTCGTCCGCGCGCGAGGCCAGATCGCGCAGGCGCGCGAGGAGCGCCTCGCGGCTCGCGACCTCGCCGAGCGTCGCGACGATCTCCTCGACCGGCGGCGGATCGAGCGACGCCAGGAACGCGTCGAGCTCGGCGTCCTGCGGCGCTGCGGCGAGCGCCGCGCTCGTCAGGCAGAGCGCGAGGGTGGGTTGCACGAGAAGGCTCGCGCTGGGCGCAGCGCGGACCGCCGCAGGCCCTTCCACGCCCGTGCGCGGCCGTTGTATGGTACGCGCCCCGTTCCCGGGCTGCAGCGGCCCGCAGTCGGAATCGAGAGGAGCAGCATGACAGAGACGTCCCTCCCGGTCGCGCAGGCGGGCTTCGGCCGGACCGCGCGGCGGGACGCGTGGTGGATCCAGCCGCTTCTCGTCTTCCTCGGCCTCTCCGGGTTCATCGTCTACTCGACGTGGGCCGCGTTCCAGGCCGAGCACTACCACTTCGGGCCGTACCTCTCGCCGTTCTACTCGCCCGAGCTCTTCGGCGACTCGGCGCACGCGTGGTTCGGACCCCGGCCCGGGTGGTGGCCGGGGTGGATGCCGTGGTCGCCGGCGTTCCTGATCCTCTGGGCGCCGGGGGGGTTCCGGCTGACGTGCTACTACTACCGCGGCGCCTACTACAAGGCGTTCTGGGCCGACCCGCCGGCGTGCACGGTGAGCGAGCCGCGCAAGAGCTACCGGGGCGAGCACTCCTTCCCGCTGATCCTCCAGAACGTGCACCGCTACTTCCTGTACCTGGCGCTCGTCTTCATCGTCTTCCTGGCGTGGGACGCGTGGAAGGCGCACTGGTTCACGGACCCCGCCACGGGCGAGGCGTCGTTCGGGATCGGCGTCGGGACGCTCGTCCTGGTCCTGAACGTCGTCCTGCTCGGCAGCTACACCTTCAGCTGCCACTCCCTGCGGCACCTCGTCGGCGGCGGGCGCGACGTGCTCTCGTCGAGCCCGCTGCGCTTCAAGTGCTACACGTGCGTCAGCGGCCTCAACACGCGCCACATGCTGTTCGCCTGGATGAGCCTCGTCTGGGTGGGCTTCTCCGACGCGTACGTGCGGCTGTGCTCGATGGGGATCTGGAGCGACTGGAGGATCCTCTGATGGCCGAGTACGACAGCCACGAGTACGACGTGCTCGTGATCGGCGCGGGCGGTGCCGGCCTGCGCGCCGCGATCGCGGCCTCGGCCGAGGGCGCCTCGGTCGGCCTCGTGTGCAAGTCGCTGCTCGGCAAGGCGCACACGGTGATGGCCGAGGGCGGCGTCGCGGCGGCGCTCGCCAACGTCGACGACCGCGACAACTGGCGCGTGCACTTCGCGGACACGATGCGCGGCGGCCAGTACCTCAACGACTCGCGCATGGCGGAGCTGCACGCGCGTGAGGCCCCCGACCGCGTGCGCGAGCTCGAGGCCTGGGGCGCGCTGTTCGACCGGACGAAGGACGGGCGCATCCTGCAGCGCAACTTCGGCGGCCACGCCTACCCGCGCCTGGCGCACGTCGGCGACCGGACGGGGCTCGAGATGATCCGCACCTTGCAAGACCATGGCGTGCACAGCGGCGTCGACGTGCACATGGAGTGCACGATCCTCGACCTCCTGCTCGACGACGGGCGCGTCAGCGGCGCCTTCGGGTACGGCCGCGAGCGCGGCTACTTCGAGGTGTTCAAGGCGAAGGCCGTCGTGCTCGCCACGGGCGGCATCGGGCGGGCGTTCAAGATCACGAGCAACAGCTGGGAGTACACCGGCGACGGGCACGCGCTCGCCTACGAGGCCGGCGCGCAGCTCCTGGACATGGAGTTCGTGCAGTTCCATCCCACGGGGATGGTCTGGCCGCCGAGCGTGCGCGGCATCCTCGTCACCGAGGGCGTGCGCGGCGAGGGCGGCGTCCTGCGCAACCGCGACGGCAAGCGCTTCATGTTCGACGACGTTCCGGACCTGTACAAGGACCAGACGGCCGCCAGCGAGGAGGAGGGCTGGCGCTACACGCAGGGCGACCGCAGCGCGCGCCGGCCGCCGGAGCTGCTGACGCGCGACCACGTCGCGCGCTGCATCGTGCGCGAGGTCAAGGCGGGCCGCGGCAGCCCGCACGGCGGCGTCTTTCTCGACATCTCCTGGATCCGCGAGAAGCTCGGGAACGCGAGCCAGCACATCCAGAAGAAGCTCCCGAGCATGTACCACCAGTTCAAGCAGCTGGCCGACATCGACATCACCGAGGAGCCGATGGAGGTCGGTCCGACGACGCACTACGCGATGGGCGGCGTGCGCGTCGACGCCGAGTCGCAGATGTCGAGCGTCCCGGGCCTCTTCGCCGCGGGCGAGTGCGCGGCCGGGCTGCACGGGGCGAACCGCCTCGGGGGCAACTCGCTCTCCGACCTGCTCGTGTTCGGGAACCGCGCGGGCCGCTACGCCGCGGGCTTCGCCAGGGAGCACGGCGGCGCCCGGATCGACGAGGACCAGGTCGACGCCGCCGCGGCGCGCGCGCTCGCGCCCTTCCAGGCCAAGGCCGACCCCGAGGGGCCCTACCAGGTGCAGTACGACCTCCAGGACTCGATGCAGGCCCTCGTCGGCATCGTGCGCAGCGAGGCCGAGATGGCGCAGGCGATCGAGCGCATCGGCGAGCTGCGCGAGCGGGCGCGGCGCGCGTTCGCCCCCGGCAACCGCGAGTACAACGCCGGGTGGCACACCGCCAACGACCTGCGCAGCCTGCTGCTCGTGGCCGAGGCCGTCGCCCGCGCGGCGCTCGAGCGCAAGGAGAGCCGCGGCGCCCACTTCCGCGAGGACTACCCGGCCAAGGACGCGGAGTGGGGGAAGCGCAACCTCGTCGTGCAGAAGGGCGCGGAAGGAGCGCTCGAGGTCGTGCGCGAGGCGCGCGGCGAGCTGCCCGCCGAGCACCGCGCGATCATCGAGGAGATGAAGTGATGGCGGCCGCGCAGTTCGACATCTGGCGCGGCGACGCGCGGGGCGGCGCTCTCCGGCGCTACGAGACCGAGGTCTCCGAGGGCATGGTCGTGCTCGACGCCGTGCACCAGATCCAGGCCGAGCACGCGAACGACATGGCCGTGCGCTGGAACTGCAAGGCGGGCAAGTGCGGCTCGTGCTCGGCCGAGGTCAACGGCAAGCCGCGGCTGATGTGCATGACGCGCCTCTCCGACGTCCCGCTCGATCGACCGGTCACCATCCAGCCGATGAAGACGTTCCCGCTGATCCGCGACCTCGTCACGGACGTCGCCTGGAACTACCGCGTCAAGCGCAGGATCAAGCCCTTCAAGCCGCGCGAGCCCGACGCCGCGGACGGCACGTGGCGCATGGACCAGCGCGACGTCGACCGCGTGATGGAGTTCCGCAAGTGCATCGAGTGCTTCCTGTGCCAGGACGTGTGCCACGTCCTGCGCGAGCACCGGCTGCACGAGGAGTTCATCGGGCCGCGCTTCCTGGTGCACGTCGCGGCGCTCGAGATGCACCCGCTCGACGCCGAGGACCGGGTGGAGGAGCTGCGCGAGGCGTACGGCGCCGGCTACTGCAACATCACGAAGTGCTGCACGAAAGTCTGCCCCGAGAGCATCGCGATCACCGACAATGCGATCATCCCGCTCAAGGAGCGCGTGGCGGACGCCGCGTACGACCCGATCCGCGCCCTCGTGCGCCTCTTCAGCCGGGGTTTCTCGAGAAAGGGGAGTTGAGCGGTCATGTTCGAGCTCAAGCGTCTGGCGAAAGATGACGTCCCCAGGGCGCTGGAGCGCGCCGAGCGCTACAGGCTGCTGAACGAGCCGCGCGAGGCGGAGAGCATCTGCCTCGACGTCCTCGAGGTCGAGCCGGCGCACCAGCGCACGCTCGTCGTGCTGATCCTCGCCCTGACCGACCGCTTCCCTGGCGACCTCGGGCCGTTCGACGAGGCGCTCGCGCTCCTGCCGCGGCTCGATTCGGAGTACGACCGCGCGTACTACCGGGGGATCGTCTACGAGCGGCGTGCGAAGGCGATGTACGCGCGCGGCGGGCCGGGCTGCGGGCGGATCGCGCACGAGTGGCTGACCAAGGCGATGGCCGCGTACGAGAACGCCCAGGAGCTCTCGGCGGACCACATGCACGCCGTGCTGCGCTGGAACACGTGCGCGCGCACGATCATGCGCCATCCCGACATCCAGCCCGAGCCCGAGGACACGTTCCAGCCGTTCCTGGAATAGCCGAGAGACAGAGAGGACACCGATGTTCGCAGCCGTCGTCAGCTCCATGTTCCTGCTGCCGCTCGCCCCCGAGGGAGCGAGCGGCGATCGCATGACCCCCGAGCTCCTCTGGGAGCTCGCGCGCGTCGGAGGGGCACAGGTCAGCCCGGACGGGACGCAGGTGCTCCTGCGCATCAGCCGCTACGACCTGGGCGAGAACGCGGGGCACTCCGAGCTGTACCTCGTCCCGGTCTCCGGTGGCCCCGGTGGATCCGCCGGCGAGCCGCGCCAGCTCACCGCGGGCGAGAAGAGCCCGGGCAGCGCCGCCTGGGCGCCCGACGGCGGCTCGATCGCCTTCGTCTCCGACCGCGGCAAGGGCACGCAGATCTTCCGGCTGCCGCTCGCGGGGGGCGAGGCGCGCGCGCTGTGCGACGTCCCCGAGGGGGCGACGAACCTGCGCTGGTCGCCGGACGGGAAGCACTTCTCGTTCACGGCGCCGGTCGAGCTGGACGCGAAGGATCCCCTGTTCGAGGGGCTCGAGAAGGCGGACGCGCGGATCATCGACGATCTGCTCTACCGGCGCTGGGACTCCTGGCGCGATGGGAGCTACCAGCACGTCTTCGTCGTCCCCGTTGCGGGCGGCGAGCCGCTCGACCTGATGTCGGGCCAGAAGCTCGACTGCCCGCTGCAGCCCTTCGGCGGCGTGGAGGACTACGAGTGGTCGCCGGACGGCGCGGAGCTGTGCTACACGACCGTGATCGCCGAGCGCCCCGAGGCGTCGACCGACAGCGATCTCTTCCTCGTGCCGGTCGGCGGCGGGGCGGCCAAGAACGTCACCGAGGGCATGGACGGCTACGACCGCCACCCGGTGTACTCGCCCGACGGCCGCTGGATGGCGTTCAACTCGATGGCCCGCGCAGGGTACGAGGCCGACCGCGACCGGTTGATGCTGCGCGACCGCGAGAGCGGCGAGGTGCGCGAGCTCTCGCGCGGCTTCGACGCGAACGTGCTCGACTTCGTCTGGGACGACGACTCGCGCGGCGGCGTCTTCGCCTCCGAGGACAAGGGCTCGATCCAGATCTTCACGATCGACCTCGAGGGCAAGGTGCGGCGCGTCACTTCGGGCCAGCACAACCTGACCGGGCCGCTCGAGGTGCCCGGCCGGAAGATGGTGGTCGCCGCGCGCAGCACGCACCTCGCGCCCGCGGAGCTGGTGCGCGTCGACCTCGCGGATGGAACGATCACGGAGCTGACGCATGTGAACGCAGAGATCCTCGCCGGGCTCGAGCTGCCGACCTCCGAGGAGCGCTGGATCGAGAGCACCGACGGCGCCCGGATGCAGATGTGGGTGATCAAGCCGCCGGACTTCGACCCGAGCGTCAAGTACCCGCTGCTGACGTACTGCCAGGGCGGGCCGCAGTCGATGGTCAGCCAGTTCTTTTCCTACCGCTGGAACTTCCACCTCATGGCGGCGCAGGGCTACGTCGTCGTCGCGCCCAACCGCCGCGGCCTGCCGGGCTTCGGCAGCAAGTGGAACGAGGACATCTCCCAGCACTGGGGCGAGCAGGCGATGCAGGACTACCTGGCGGCGACCGACGCGATGTTCGCCGAGCCCTGGATCGACCGCGCGCGCACGGCGGCGATCGGCGCCAGCTTCGGCGGCTACTCCGTGTACTGGCTGATGGGGCACGACCAGGAGGACCGCTTCGCCTCGATGATCGCCCACGCCGGCGTCTTCAACCTCGAATCGATGTACGGCGCGACCGAGGAGCTGTTCTTCGTCAACTGGGACATGGGCGGGCCGTACTGGACCTCCGAGGCGAACCGCCAGCGCTACGCCGCCCACTCGCCGCACCGCTCCGTCCAGAACTGGGACACGCCGCTGCTCGTCGTCCACGGCCAGAAGGACTTCCGCGTCCCCGTGACCGAGGGCATGCAGGCCTTCACGGCGGCCCAGGTGCGCGGCGTGAAGAGCCGCTTCCTGTACTACCCCGAGGAAGGGCACTGGGTGCTCTCGCCGCAGAACGGCGTCCTCTGGCACCGCGTGTTCTTCGACTGGCTGGAGGAGACGTTGCCGGGGGGGTCGTGATAGGGAGCCCGGTCATAGTCCTTCTTGCCAGCGCAGCCGTGAACTTGCGGCGCCCGGCGCCGTTTCCTGACCCGCCGACGCCCTACCCGTCGTTGCGCCGCTTCAACCCGCCCAGGATGCCGTCGACGGCCTTCTTGACGTCCGCGGCGGGCGTGCCCTCGGGCGTTTCGATGCCGGCGTCCTTCAAGAGCTCGCCCGCCTTCTCGAGCGCCTGGGCCTCGAGCTTGGCGCGCTCCTCGTCGACGCGGCGGGCGAGCTGGTCGGCGCCCGCCTGCTTCAGGGCGCGCGCGAGCTCTTCCTTGTCGACGCGCACGCGCGGCGCCTCGAGCGGGCCCTGGAGGTGGACGGGCAGGTCGAACCTCGCGACCGGCGCCTCGCCCACCTCGGGCAGGTCGAGGATCGAGTCGTGCAGCGTGATCACGAGCGGGCCGTCGAGGTAGCCGATGCGCCCGTCCTTCCAGACGCCCTCGAGGCCGAGGTCGAGCGTGCCGCCGCGCACGATCGGTTTCCCGTCCGAGCGCAGGCGCGCCGCCATGGCGTCCGCGGAGAGGCCCGCGTAGCGGAAGGCGTAGGTGCTCTCGCCGCCGGCGGCCGACGCCGAGTCGAAGCCGAGGTCGAGGTTGAGAGAGCCGCTCTGCGAGCGGACCGAGACCCGCGGCCCGGCCGCGACCAGGCTCGGGTGCGTGGAGAGGTTCTGCGCGCGCACGTCGAGGAGCTCGCCGGGGAGCGAGGCCTGGCGCAGGCCGTCGACGGCGAGCTCGGTGATCGCGAAGCTCGGCGTCTCCTCGATCAGGTGCGTGGCGAAGACCCTGGCGAAGCCGACCTCGCGCGCCTGGCGTTCGAGACGCTCGCGCAGGGACTCCTCCTGCTCCCTCGGCGTCGTGCCCTCGGGGGAGGCGGGCTCCTCGCCGCGCGACAGCTTGTCGATCCACTCGCGCGCCTTCGCGAGCCGCTCGCGCCAGAGATCGGCGTCCTTCAGGTAGTCCTCGAGCGAGCGGCCCCCGGGCTCCTCGGCGGTCTCCGGCGCCTCGGCCGGCTTCGTGCGCACGCCGGGCGTCTCGCGCTGCTCGCCGCTCGAGGCCCCGCTGATCGCTAGCCGGTCGACGACGAAGCGCTTCTCGAGCAGGCCCTGCGTGTCGAAATCGGCCTCGAGGCGCCCGCTGCGGAAGAGGTCGCGCGAGAGGTCGTCGGGGTCGGCGAGCGCCAGCCGCTCGACCACCAGGCGCCCTCCGCCGAGGTCGAGCTCGACGGCGCCGACGTCGACGGTCGCGCCGTTGGCGGATTCGAGCTGCGCCTGCAGCGTGCGCGTGAGGACCGGCGTGGCGAGCAGGTCCTGCGCGAGGTAGGCGCCGCCCAGCACGAGGACGACGATCACGGCCCCCGCGACGCGGATCGGGTTTCCGAAGCGCTTCTCCAGGCGCTCGGCGTAGCCGCCCTTGGCCTTCTTGCCGACGAAGACGAAGACGAACGCGCGCACCCAGAGCTTGCTCGCGATGCGCTTGTAGCGCTCGGAGCCCTCCTCGAGGCCCGCGAGCCGCCGCCGCACCGTGGCGAGCATGCGCGCCAGGATCCAGCCCGTCGCGAGCCCGAACACGCTGCCGAAGACGAGCCCGCCGACCGTGACGTAGTTGTCGAACCCGCAGTACGCCAGCACCGGCGCGTTGATCAGGCCGCGGAAGAGCTCGCTCGTCGGGCCGTCGACGAGGAAGCGCCCGACGGCGAACGAGGGCTCGACGAGCGCCAGCGCGGCGAGCCGCGCGGGCAGGAAGACGGCGCCGGCGACCGCCAGGTTGGCGTTGAACAAGAGCAGCAGGAGGCCGAGGCCCACCACGAGGCCCGGCGCCGCCGAGAAAGCCGGCACGAACGCCAGCCACGACGCCAGGAACGTCGCCAGGAAGATCTGCAGCGGGGTCGCGTTGCCCCGCACGAATTTGCCCAGCTTGCGCGTGATCACGGCATTCCCCTCGCTGAACGTTGAGTCGTCGACTCGTGTAACAGAGCCGCAGCCGCGGATCAACGTACCGCCGGTTTGTCGGCACGATTCCCCGCCGGGGTGAGCCCCCTGGCCCCGATTCCTGGAAACGGGGTCAGCCGCCGGCGAGGGGCGCCTTGAGCGAGCACCAGGGCTCCTCGCGCGAGACGTCCACGAGCAGGGGCCCCTCGAAGACGGCCGGGGAGAGGATCGCCAGGAAGGTCAGCGGCTCGTCGAACACGTTGTACGTCCCGTGGACCTCGTTCGTGGGAACGTGGGCGATCTCGCCGGGTCCGAGCACCCGGCTCTCGCGGCCGACCCACTGCTCGGCGCGGCCCTCGAGGACGTAGAGGATCTCCTCCAGCGCGGGGTGGCGGTGGAAGCGGTGGGCCTCGCCCGGCGGCATGCGCACGCGCACGAGCTGCAGCTGCTTCGCTGCGACCAGCCCCGCGCGCGCCAGCCACTCGTGCGGGCCCCAGGGCAGCTCCTCGACCTCGGCCTCGGCGCCGGTCACGAACCGCAGGGAGTGCGCCCGGCACATGGCGTCAACGCGGGAGCCGCAGCGCCTTGAAGCGCTCGATCTGCTCGCGGATCGCCACCTCGGTGGGGAAGCGCTCGGTCGAGCTCGCGCCGTAGAACCCGCCGATCCCCTGCACGCGCTCGAGGACGTACGCCGCGTCCTCGGGCATCGCGATCGGGCCGCCGTGGCACAGCACGATCACGTCCTCGCGCACCGATTTCCCGGCGTCGAGGATCCTTTGCACGCGCTCGACGCACGAGTCGAGCGTCTTGACCGTGCGCGCGCCGATCGTCCCGCCGCTCGTGCAGCCCATGTGCGCGACGAGGACGTCGGCGCCGGCCGCGGTCATGGCCCGCGCCTGGTCCTCGTCGAAGACGTAGGGCGTCGTCAGGAGGTCCATCTCGCGCGCGAGCGCCGTGATGCGGATCTCGTGCTCGAAGCCCATCCCCGTCTCCTCGAGGTTCATGCGGAACTCGCCGTCGATCAGCCCGACCGTCGGGAAGTTCTGGATCCCGGCGAAGCCCAGCTCGGCGAGCTCGCGGAGGAAGAGCCGCGGCAGCATGAAGGGGTCGGTGGCGCACACCCCGGCGAGCACCGGGACGCGCTCGACGACCGGCAGGACCTCGAACGCCATCTCCTTGACGACCTCGTTCGCGTTCCCGAACGGCATCAGGCCCGAGAGCGAGCCGCGCCCCGCCATGCGGTAGCGGCCCGAGTTGTAGAGCACGAGCAGGTCGATGCCGCCCGCCTCCTCGCTCTTGGCCGAGATCCCCGTTCCCGCGCCGCCGCCGATGATCGGCTCGCCGGCGGCGATCTTCGCGCGAAAACGCGCCAGGATCGCCGCGCGCGAGTTGTCGACGGTCGCGTCCATGCGAGAAGAGCCTACGGGACGCGCGCGCAGCGGGCAAAGCGCGCGGACTTGGGATAGCATGGCGACCCCGCATGCGCGCCCTGTCGACGTCCTTCGCCTTCCTCGCGGCCCTCTTCCTCTTCGACACCGCCGGCGCGCGCTCGGGCGAGGACCCGGGGCTCGTCCCGCGCGGTGAGGCGCTCATCGGCGAGCTGCGCTGCCTCGCGTGCCACGCCGACGCCGCGCTCGAGCGCCGCGTCTTCCACGCGCCCGGGCCCGTGCTCGCGGACGTCGGCGCGCGCCTCGCGCCGGAGTGGATGCGCGCGTTCCTCGCCGACCCGGCCGGCACGAAGCCGGGAACGCCGATGCCCGACGTGCTCGCGCATCTCGCGGGTCCCGCGCGCGACGAGGCCGCCCTGGACCTCGTGCACTACCTCGCCGCGCTCGGCGGGCCGCTCGACGTCGCGCCGGAGGGCGTGCTCGAGGACGAGCTCGAGCCCGGCCGGCAGCTCTTCCACGAGGTGGGCTGCGTCGCCTGCCACGCGCCGGAAGCGCCGACCGACGAAGCCGACTACCTCGAAGACGGCGACGAGGAGACCTACGTCCCGCCCGGCGTCCTCGACCCACCGGACGTGCCCCTCGTCGGGCTCGAGCGGAAGACGACCGTGGCGGCGCTCGCGCGCTACCTCGTCGATCCCGTGGCGGCACACCCGGACGGGCGCATGCCCGGGCTGCGGCTCGCCGAGGCCGAGGCGCGCGCCCTCGCGCGCTACCTCCTGCGCGACCAGGCCGGCGGCGTCGGCGAGTTCCCGGGGCTCACCTTCGAGTACTTCGAGGATCCCTTCCGCGAGGACCGTCCCGACTTCGACGCGCTCGCGCCCGTGCGCCGCGGCACGCACCCGCGCTTCGTGCTCGTCCCCGGGCACCGGCCCGAGGAGTTCGGGTACCGCTTCTGCGGCTCCCTCGCCGCGCCGGCGCGCGGGAGCTACACCTTCTACACGAGCTCCGACGACGGCTCGATGCTCTACGTCGACGGCGAGCTCGTCGTCGACAACGCCGGCGAGCACGGGACGCAGGAGCGCTCGGGGACCGTCGAGCTCGACGCGGGCGCGCACACGATCGAGGTCACCTTCTTCGAGCGCCACGGCGGCGAGGAGCTCGAGGTGCGCTGGGAGGGGCCCGGCTTCGCCAAAGAGGAGATCGCGCCCGAGGCCCTGAGCCACCGCGCGCTGTCGCTCGTCCCGGTCGGGACGGGGCCCTTCGCCGTCGATCCGGCGCGCGCGGCGCGCGGCGGCGAGCTCTTCGTCTCGCTCGGCTGCGCGGCGTGCCACGAGATCGGGGAGGAGGGTTACGGCACCGCGCTCGTCGCGCCCGCGCCGGCGCTCGCGGAGCTCGCCCTCCTCGACGCCGCCGACGGGGCGTCGGAGCGCAGCTGCCTCGCGCCGCGGCCGCGCGCCGGTCTGCCCCGGTACGCGCTCTCGGGCGCCGACCGCGCGGCGCTCGCGGACGTGCTCGCGGCGGGCCCGGACGCGCGGCGGCCGCTCGATGGCGCCGAGCGCATCACGCGCACGCTCGCCCACTTCCGCTGCTACGCCTGCCACCGGCGCGACGACGTTGGCGGCCCGCACCCGGCGCGCCGCCCCTACTTCCTCACGCTGGGAGACGCCGAGCTGGGCGACGAGGGCCGCATCCCCCCGCACCTCACGGGCAGCGGCGGCAAGCTGCACGAGGGGTGGATGCGCGCGGTGCTGCTCGAGGGCGCCTCGTGGCGGCCGTACATGGCGACGCGCATGCCGCAGTTCGGCCGCGCGAACGTCGAGCCCCTCGTCGCGCTCTTCCAGGAGGTCGACGGCCGCCCCGCGGACCTCGACGAGCCGGAGTTCTCGGCCGCGGATGTGGAAAACGGCCGCCTGCTGACGGGGACGGGCGGCCTCGGCTGCATCCAGTGCCACACGCTCGGCGGCTACGACTCGCTCGGCGTGCCGGCCGTCGACCTCGCCGGGGTGTACCGGCGCATCAAGCCGCGCTGGTTCCACGCGCTGCTCGCCGACCCGCTGTCGATCAACATGAACACGCGCATGCCGGTGTTCTGGGAGGACGGTCGCAGTCCGGTGAAGGACATCCACAGCGGCGATCCCGAGAAGCAGATCGACGCGCTCTGGACGTACCTCTCGATGGGGCCCTCGATGCCGCTTCCCGACGGGCTCGCCGTGCCCGACGACGTGTACGAGGTGACGGTGGGGGACGCGCCGCGCCTCGTGGGCGTCTTCATGAGCGGCGTGAGCCCGCGCACGATCTGCGTCGGCTTCCCCCAGAGCACCCACTACGCCTACGACGTGCAGGGCTCGCGCCTGGCGAAGGTCTGGCGCGGGCGCTTCTTCAATGCACGCGGCACGTGGCACGCGCGCGCGGGCGAGCTCGAGCTGCCGCCGGGCGAGGACGCGTACGAGCTCCCGCGCGCCCCGCTCTTCGCGCGGCTCGCCGACGAGGACGCGCCTTGGCCGAAGAGCAACGAGGCGCAGCCGGGCTACCGCGTGCTCGGGCGGCGCTTCGACGCGGAGCGGCGGCCGATCTTCCGCTACGCGATCGGCGGGGTGGAGGTCGAGGAGCTCGTCCGCCCCGAGCTGCGCCAGGGCGGGAGCTGGATCGTGCGCGAGCTGCGCCTCTCGGCCGGCGCGCCGGTCGACGACCTCTGGATGCTCCGGGCCGAGGAGGGCCTCGACTGCCGCATCGGCGTCGACGAGGAGGCCCGGACCCTCGCGCCGCGCGAGCGCGGGAGCGAGCCCGAGCGGCGGCGCGTCCTTCTGCGCCCGACCCCGGACGGCGCCTTCGCCGCGACGCTGACCTGGGAGTTCACGTGGTAGCCGCCCTGCTCGCGCCGCTCGCGCTGGCCGCTCCGCAGGGCCTCGCCGAGGAGTCCGACTACTACCGCATCGTCACGCTGAGGGCGCCTGACGACGTCGTGCTCGAGGTCGGCGGCATCGCGCTGCTGTCCGACGGTCGCCCCCTCGTCTGCACGCGGCGCGGCGAGGTCTTCGTCGTCGAGAACGCCTACGACCCGGACGGCGCGGCGCGCTACACGCTCTTCGCCGAGGGCCTCCAGGAGCCGCTCGGCCTGCTCGTGCACCAGGGCTGGATCTACGTCGCGCAGCGCGGCGAGGTGAGCCGCATGCGCGACGTCGACGGCGACGACCGCGTCGACGAGATCGAGACCGTGTGCGACCTCTGGCGCGTCAGCGGGAACTACCACGAGTACCTCTTCGGCCCGCGCCTGGGCCCGGGCGGCGAGCTCTGGATCACGACCAACAAGCCCTTCGGCGACGAGCCCTTCGGCCAGGCCCACTGGCGCGGCTTCGCGCTGCGCATCACGCCCGCGGGCGAGATGCTGCCGACGTGCGCGGGGCTGCGCTCGCCGGCGGGCGTCGAGACGAGCCCCTGGGGCGAGGTCTTCTACACCGACAACCAGGGCGAGTGGTGCGGCGCGAGCAAGCTCGCGCACCTCGAGCCCGGCGACTTCCACGGCCACCCGCACGGGCTCTTCTCGTGCAAGGAGCCGCAGTGGACCTACGGGTACCCCGGCGATCCGAAGAGCGGCACCCTGATGCCCGAGGTGTCGAAGGACATCCCGAGCTTCAAGCCGCCGGCCGTCTGGTTTCCCTACGACAAGACGGGGAAGTCGCCCGCGGGCATGGTCTGGGACACCTCGGACGGCGGCTTCGGGCCCTTCGGCGGCCAGCTCTTCGTCTCCGACCAGCACCACGCGGCGCTCTTCCGCGTGTTCCTCGAAGAGGTGAACGGCCACTGGCAGGGCGCGGTGTTCCCGTTCCGCTACGGCTTCCAGTGCGGCGTCATCCGCGTCGCCTGGGGCGCCGACGGCTCGCTCTTCGCCGGCGAGACGAACCGCGGCTGGGGCGGCCGCGGGAGCCGGACGCACGGCCTCGAGCGCCTGATCTGGACGGGTGCGACGCCGTTCGAGGTGCGCGAGATGCGCGCGCGGCCGGACGGCTTCGAGCTCGCCTTCACCGAGCCCGTCGACCTCGGCGCGGCAGCGGCGCTCGAGTCGTACCGGATGGAGAGCTACACGTACCTCCTGCACGCCGACTACGGCAGCGACGAGGTCGAGAAGCGCGAGCTCGCGATCACCGCGGCGCGGCCCGCCGCGGACGGCAGCCGCGTGCGCCTCGCCGTGGAAGGCCTGCGCGCCGGGTACGTGCACGAGCTGCACCTTCCGGGCGTGAAGAGCCGCGCGGGCGCGCCGCTCCTGCACGAGCAGGCGTACTACACGTTGATCGAGATCCCGCGCGAGTAGCCGGCTACTTCCTGCCCATGCCCATGCCCGTGCCCGACGCCACCCCCCGCGCGTACTCCTGGACCGCTCTCCCCAGGCTCTCCGCGTCCATTCCGAACGCCGCTTCGACGTCCAGCGCCTCGCGCTCGCCCGTGTAGAACGCCGCCAGGTACTCGAGCAGCGCCGCGCGCTTCTCGCCCTCGCGCGCGTGGTACAGGTACTGCACGACCGCCGCGGCCTGGTGGTAGAAGAGATGCCGCGCGCCGAGCTGCTTGACGCGGCCGACGTACCACGACGTCGGGACGTGCGTCGTCCCTGCGGGGGCGAGCTCCGCGAACTGCTGCGCGCTGGCCCCGAGCACGAGCTTCCAGGCGAGCAGCTGCTCGGCGCGCGCGTTCGCCACGACGTCGAGGCGCTCGGACTGCGGGTTGAACGCGTCCCAGGTGCGCCGCGCCGGGTCGAAGCGGAACTCCTCGACGAACGACGCGAAGCCCTCGGCGATCCAGTAGCCCGGCTGGTCGAGCGGCAGGTCGCCCGCCTGCTCGAAGTCGAACAGCGGGCACTGCACCCGCAGCCAGTGGTGGGTCAGCTCGTGCGCGAACGTGCGTAGGACGCTCTCGAGCGCGTCCTCGTCGTCGGGCAGGTAGATGCGCGACACGTTCGCGGCGAGGTCGTAGTGGCCCGCGGTCCACTCGAAGCCGGCGCCGGCCTCGGCGTGTGCCTCGCCGCTCTTCGCCAGGTACTCCTCGCGGGACTCGTACAGGTACAGGAGCAGCTTCGCGCCGGCGCCGCGCGCGGCGCCCTCGGCCGCGAAGATCGAGCCGAGCGTCTGGCAGACGAGCTCGCCCAGCGAGAGGCAGCGCGCGATCGCTCCCGGCCGCGAGAGCGGCGTGACGACGAGGAGGTGCTGGCTCTCGAAACCGGTGAGGTCGGCGCGCCAGTCCTTGCCCGCGCGCGCGAGCCGCGCGCGCGCGGCGTCGCGCTCGGCCTCCGGGGCCGCCTGGGCCGACGCCGGCATCGTCACGATGCGCAGCGGCGTCTCGGCGGCGGCGGCCACGAACTGGATCCAGTCGCGCGGGTCGGAGGAGGCCGAGCCGCGCAGCTCCTCGGGCAGCCGCTCGCGCACCGCCGCCAGGGCCCCGGCGTGGCCGGGGGATTCCTGCAGCGTGCGGTCGAGGAGCGCGAGCCGCATGCCGAGCGGCGTCCCGCGCGGCAGCATGCAAGCGCGCCGCCAGAAGAGGTCGCCGCGCATTCCGCGCAGCTCGGCGGCGCGCTCCTCGGCCGCGCGCACCGCGTCCGCGTCGGGCCTGGGGCGGCGCGCCGCGAGCGCGTCGATCTCCCTGGCGACCTTCGCGAGGTCGGCGTCTGTCGCCCCCAGGCCGACGGCCTCCGCGACCAGGGCGGCGAGCAGCTCGGGATCGCGCGCGGGGCGCGCGTCGTGCGCGAGGTCGACGAAGGCCCGCGCGAGCGCGTCCGCGACGAGCGCCTCGACGCCGCGCACGAGCGCCTCCGCGCCCGCCGCGTACTCCAGCGTCGCTTCCTCGCGCTCGATGCACAGGACCTCGCGCAGCGCGAGCGGCGCCCCGGGCTCCCCGCGGCCCCGCTGCACCAGCTCGCCGGCGAGCAGCTCGAGGCTGCCGTGCGCGACCGATCCGTCGACCAGCGCCGCGCGCCCCTCGAAGCGCCGCTCGCCGGTTTCGAGGGCGCCGAGGGCGCGGAAGGGCGCGTCCATCGGCGGCGCCTCCGGGCGCAGCGCGACCAGCCGCGAGCCGCCTTCGACGACGAGCACGGTGTCGCGCGCGGGGACCATGGCGCGGCTCGGGACGAGGCCGCTCTTCCAGAGGATGCGCCCGCTCTCGAGCTCGACGGCGTTGCCCGCCACGTACGCGACGCCCGACGCGGTCCCGGACGCGACCCCCGCGACTCCCGCGACCCCAGCGATCGTCGGCGGCGCGCTCGAGGGAGCGAGGAAGTCGGCGTGGTTGGCGGCGTTCGCCAGGACCAGGACGTCCGGCGCGCGCGCATCCGGGTTCAGGAGCAGGACGTCCGCGCCGGCGTCGTCGACGAAGGCGAGCCAGCCCTTCTTCCAGGCCGCGGGCCGGCGCTGGAACTGCGTCGCCGCGGCGAAGAGCTCGACCGTCCTCCCGGAGGGCAGCGGCCGCGGGAGCGCGAGGCCCGCGACGCTCCCGACTCCGACCAGCGCGGGGCGGAAGGGCTCGCTCCCGTGCACGAAGATCATCTCGTCGAAGACGCACACCGCGGCCCCGTCGCGGCCGCCGGGCAGGTCGCCCACGAGGAACCGCCCGAGCTCGCGGCCGCTCTCGTGATCGATCACGGCGACGTGCGTGCCGGCCTCGCCGTCGACGAGGGCGTAGACGCGCCCGTCGAAGAGCGCGGGCCGGCCGCGGAAGTCGCCGGCGATGCTCCAGCGCGGCTCGCGCCGCCCGCGGTCGAGCCGCTGCAAGGACTCCGCGGAGCCGACCAGGATCTCGCCCTCGAAGACGGCGGGCGGGCCGATCGACGCTCCGACGCGGTGCGACCACACGGGGTCGAGCCGGTCGACCTTCCAGCGCAGCGCGGTGAAGCGATCGCCGTCCGTGCGCGCGACGACGAGGTCGCGCCAGAGGCCGGGGACGAGCGGGAGCCCCGAGCGCACCGTGTAGGGCCGGCCGGTCGAGCTGCCGTCCACGAGGTCGAGCGAGTGCAGCCTGCGCTCCTTGCCGGGGTGCTCGACGGCGACGAGCACGCGCTCGTCCCAGACGAGCGGCTCGCCCTCGATCGCGCCCCCGAGCTCGCGCGTCCAGGCCACGCGCACCGGGCCGCGCAGGGGCCGCGTGCGGCTCGCCCCGTTGCCGGCGAGCGACCCACCGGGCGCCACCCAGCCGCCGGCGGGGGCGGCGGCGCCCTGGACCTCGGCCTGCGCGGCGCGCGGCGGAGCCGGGGCTGCCGCGGCGGCGAGCGCGAGGAGCGGAGCGAGGGCGCGCGCGGGCATGTCGGGGCAGTCTATCGGTATGGGAGCGGGCGATCGCGCGGCGCCTCCTGCGGCGATCCCGGCGCCGGGGTAGGCTGGGAGCGTTCGCGGCCCTCTCCGCCGCCGAACCCATGCTCGAGCTCTCCCCCTGCCCGCGGTGGTGCGCCGGGATCGGGATCGCGCTCCTCGCGCTCGGTCCCTCGCCTGCCCAGCCCGCCGCCGTTCGCGACCTCTCGATCCTCGAGGACGAGGCGCCCTCGGCGGTCCGGGACGTCCCCGAAGTCGTGGTTGAGGGCGGCCTCGCGGCGCCCGAGCTGGCGCCGATCGGCGCGCCCGACTGGCTGGTCTTCCCGGGGCGCGTGCGGCGCCTCACCGGTCCGGACGCCGGCAGCGGCGCGGACCTCGAGGGCGACGAGCTCGCCTGGGCGCTGCGCCACGCCGCCCCGGGCGAGGTCATCGGGCTCCAGGGCGACCATTCGGAGAGCGCGCCGATCATCGGCGGCGGCAAGCCGGGCGCGGCGCGCGCCGTCGTGTGGGCCGAGCGCGGGCCCGTGCGCGACGTGACCGTGACGGGGCTCGACCCCGACTTCGGCACGACGCTCGGCGGAGTGAGCTTTCGCGACGACGGCGGCGGCTGGGACGGGCTGCGCTTCCACAACCTGACCTTCGTCAACGCGAAGGGGGCACGCTCGCCGGTGATGGTCGATCAGCGCTGCCGCGGCGGCTCCATCTGGCTGACGTCGTGCCGCTTCAAGAGGGCGCCGAAGAACACGACGTTCGGGGGCCTGGGCGCCAAGTGGTGGATCCGCGCGCACGGCGGCTGCGCGCTCTACGTCTACGACGTCGACGTCGAGTTCGCGGCGCAGGAGCACTTCCTCTACATCGACAACGCCGAGGAGCTCGTCGTCGTCAACTGCCACAACCGCATCGCGGGCGGCAAGCCCAACTTCGGCCGCACCTTCATCCAGCACGCGACGCGCGCGGACTCCAGCCGGCCCCCGCCGGCCTGGCGCGGCATCTACCTCGAGAACGTGACCGCGCGCGGGATCGACGTCTCCGCCGGCGGCGGCAGCGCCATCACGGTCGCGGGCTACCCGGGCACCGTGCACCTCAAGGACGTTCGCGGCCTCGGCCACACGGGCGGCCAGCACGCCTCGGCGGGGTTCCTCGCGGTCTGGGCGCCCGAAGGGCAGAACAGCCTCTTCCTCGACGACCGCGGCTTCGCCGTCCAGCACCTCATCCTCGAGGACGTCGTCGGCGTCTACCCCGAGGCGTCGCGGCCGGCGATCATGATCAGCGGCGTGGGCGAGACCGACGTCTACGGCGGGTGGCTCTCCGGCCAGCAGGGGATCTTCGAGTACGACTCGCGCTACGGCGGGATGCCGAGCTCGGGCGACGTCGAGTTCCACCTCGACCGGCGCCTCTCGAGGTACAAGGGCTACCGCATGATCCGCAGCTGGGAGGTCGACCCCGAGACGGGGCAGGGCCGCTACCGGCGCTGGGGCAAGGAGGAGCTCGACGCGCACACGCGGATCGTGGACGCGGGAGGGGAGGCCGTGGAAGAGGACGACGAGTAGCCGTGGTCAGTCGGGCCGGCAGCTGCGCGATGAGCTGATGATGAATGCGGCACTGTCGACTTTGACGCTTCTTGCGACCCTGCAGAGCGACCCGCTGGACCGTGCTTCAGTCCCCTCTGCTGTCGCCCCCGGCTTGGAGAGCTTCGGCGTCTCGTGGACGTTGGCGCACTCAGGAGAGCTCGTGGCGATCTCCTCGCCCCGGTATCCGTGGCATCAAGAGGAGGAGGGAATCGTCGCCTTCTGTTCTCTTCGCTCCGGGTCGCTGCTCGCGGTGTCTGGCCCGGGAGACGCTCGGGAGCCGATTGAGGAGGCGGACTTCGGCTGGCGGGTATGCGAGGGATCCGACTACGACGGGGACGGCATACCGGAGATCATCGCGAGCGCGCCTGGAAGGGGCGGCGAGACGCGGGGATCCCTCCATGTTCTGTCAGCGATATCAGGCGAGTCGCTGCAGCGACTGAAAGCGCCCAAGGGCTGCTCGCTTCTTGGCCGAGAGCTGTGTGCTGCGGGCGACAGCGATCTCGACGGTATCGACGACCTGTTCGTTCTCGCCAAGGGACAGAGCGAAGGCGGGGGCGCGTCGAGCGACGTAGTCCTCCTCGTGTCCGGTAGGACCGGTGAGCGTCTGCACGAGGTGGTCGACCTTCCCGTTCGGCCGAGTGGGGTGACTCGAGCCTGGAATCTCGAGAGCATCGGAGACGTGAACCAGGATCGAATGCGGGACGTTGCCATTGCGGAGTATGTTCCCGCGCCCGGGCGGGTCTTCGTTTGCAGTGGCTTCGATGGTCGTGTGCTCGGGCACGTCGAAGGGCAAACCGGAGAGCAGTTCTTTGGCCGCTCCCTCGCGAACGTGGGAGACCTCGATGGCGATGGCGTTGCAGAACTCGCGATCGGCGTGCCCTACGAGGTTCGTGACGGTAGGAGCCTAGGCGGAAAGGTCGTGGTGGTTTCCGGGGCCGACTACGGGAGACTGTTTCGGACGCGCCCATCTGGTCCCGGTTCGGACGAGGGCCTGGGTACCGCGGTCGCTGCATGTCCGGACGTCGATGGGGACCACGTTCCCGACATCGTTGCAGGCACGCCGGGGGCGGGATTCGGTGGCGGAGCCGTGATCCTGTCCGGACGCGACGGATCCTTGATTCGTAGGCTGACCAATCGGGTCGGCACGGTGTCGGCCGGGTACTCCATTGCGGCGTGTCTGGATCTGACTGGCGATGGCGAGCCTGCGGTGCTGCTCGGCACCTTCAACGCCGCAGCTGGACCGGCGCCGTCCCAAGGAGTGATCGCCTTGTCGGGAAGGACCGGCGATGGCATCCACACGTTTCTTCGCTGCGAACGCACGGAGGAGATTCGAGCTCGCAGGGATCGGAAGTAGGCCATCGGCCAAGAACGAGCACCGCGAGAGGCCAGCCCTCAGCGGTCTTCCGCCGCGTGCCCAACGGCGCCCGGCCGGCTGCGTCCCGACTCGACGTAGCGCTCTAGCAGCTCGAAAAGGCGCGTCACCACCTCGGGCTCCTCGGCGTAGAGGTTGCGCTCCTCGCGCGGGTCGGCCGCGAGGTCGTAGAGCTGGCCGGGCGGCTCGCCGGGCTCCGGGGCGCGCACCGCGGGGTGCGTGAAGCCGCCGGATCCCAGGCCCAGGATCAGCTTCCAGCGGCCCTGGCGGATCGCGAACATGCCGTGGAAGGAGTGCAGGACCGTGGCCTCGCGCAGCGGCCGATCGAGATCGGCGCCGCGCAGCGCGGCGGAGACGTCGTAGCTGTCCTCCGCCGCGTCATCGGGCACGTCGGCGCCCAGGATCGCGGCGAGCGTCGCGAAGAGGTCGACGTGGCAGATCGTCTCGTCGCTCGTCGCGCCCGGGGGGATCTCGCCGGGCCAGCGCGCGAGGAACGGCACGCGGTGCCCGGCCTCCCAGATGTCGGCCTTCTGCCCGCGGTAGTCGAGGTTCGCGCGGTGGCCGTAGCGCGCGATGTCCTCCTCCTCCCAGTGCGCGCCGTTGTCGCTCGTGAAGACGACCAGCGTGTCGTCGGCGAGCCCGTGGCGCTCCAGCGCCTCGAGCACGCGGCCCACCGTGTCGTCGATCTGCACGACGAAGTCGCCGTAGGGTCCCGCCCCGCTCTTGCCCTGGAACTCCTCGGTCGGAACCCACGGCGTGTGCGCGGCCGTGAGCGCGAAGTAGAGGAAGAAGGGGGTGTCCGGGTGCGCGGCGCGCTGCTCGAGGTACTCCAGCGCCTTCTGCGTCGTCTTCGGCAGGATCTCCTCGTGCACGAAGCCCGGCGCGATCGGCCCGGGGCGCCAGAACCCTTCGCCGCCGCTGCGGCGCATCGCGCTGCCGGGCGTCGTCTCCGTGGCGGCCTCGACCGGGCGGTCGCCGTCGACGTAGACGTACGGGGCCATGTCGGCCGAGGCCGGGATCCCGAAGAACACGTCGAATCCGAGCTCGAGCGGCCCCGGGCGCAGCGGCTTCGAGTAGTCCGTCTCGCGCCCCGCGCCCAGGCCGAGGTGCCACTTGCCGATGCAGGCCGTGTGGTATCCGCGGCCCCCGAGGAACGAGGCGAGCGTCGGACGCTCGGGCTCGACGAGGAGCGGCGACTCGCCCCACAGGACGCCGCGCTTGAGGGACGAGCGCCAGGCGTAGCGCCCGGTGAGCAGGCCGTAGCGCGTGGGCGAGCACACTCCCGACGGCGAGTGGGCGTCGGTCATGCGCAGCCCCTCGCCGGCGAGGCGATCGAGGTTCGGCGTCGGGACCTTCGACTCGTCGTTGTAGCAGCCGAGGTCGCCCAGCCCGACGTCGTCGGCGAGGATCAGCACGACGTTCGGCCTGCGCGCGGGCGCGGGCTCCTCCTGCACCGCGGCCAGCGGCGCGCACGCCAGCGCCGCGCTCGCCGCGCTCCAGACGAGGCCGCAGCTCCTCGTCCCCCGAATCATCCGGCCAATCATCCGGCGGCAGAGCCTACCAGCGGGAGGCGCCCGGCGTCACTCGGGCTCGAGATCGCCGGCCTCGACGACGTCGACGTCGGCGAACAGGACGATCACCTCGCGCCGCTCCTCGATCGGCAGCGAGCCGAGGATCAGGCTCTCGCCGGACTCGAGCTCGACGCGCGTCGAGAGCTGCCACGCGAGGCGCACGGGGAGCTGGATCGTCACCGGCGAGGCGTGCCGGGCGATGCGCAGCTCGCGCTCGGCGATGGGGCGCTCGACGTCGCGGCGCGAGAGCGAGAGCTCGAGCTCGAGCGCCGAGCCCTCATGCAAGGTCGGAGTCGCGAGCACCTGGCAGCCCGTGCGCACGACTTCCACCCGCGGATCGGCGATCGCCACCTGCGCCTCCTGCTGCAGGTCGTAGCCCGCGACGAAGGCCGTCTCGCTGCTCAGCGAGAGGCTGCCCTGCTGGCCGTCGAGGACCGCGAGCACGACGTCGCCGACGATGCGCGCCCGCGCCTCTTCGTCGAGCCAGGCGAGCAGGCGCGCGGCCTCCTCGCGCGACGTCCGGACGGCGAGGTTCCCGGCCTCGCTGCCGAGCACCTCGGCCACGAGGGACTCGCGCAGCGCGACCAGGCTGCAGGAGATCCGGACCACGCGCTCGGTACCCGGCGCCTGCTCCGCCGGCCCGGCCCAGGGCTCGGGCCACTCCTCGTGGGCCGCGACGGGGTCGACGCGCGCCTCGAGGCGCAGGGGGAAGTGCGCCAGCGGCTCGAGGCGCTCGATTTGCGAGGCGGCGCAGCCGGCGGCCAGCGACGCGAGGGCGGCCAGGGTCGGGAGCTTCGACGGGAGCTTCATTCGCGGTTCCTCCTCGACGGCGTGCTACCCCCGCCGTGGGGCCGGGCTACCGAACTGCATGGGTTCGCTGTGGGCGCTACCGCCCCGAGCCCACCGCCGCCGTGGCGGCCGAGTCCGGGCCCTTCTTGCCGTGCGGGTCGAGGGCCGCGCGGATGCGGGCCGCGACGTCCTCGAGGTGCAGGCGCGTGGTGCGCCCCCCGGCGCGGTCGAAGGCCACGACGAGCTCCGCGAGCAGCGAATTCAGCTCGCCGCGCGCGAGCGCCGGCAGGTCCGACGCCGCGTCCTCGCTCGCGAGGCGCTCGGCGAGCAGCTCGACGTGCGCGCGCTGCAGGTTGCGGCGGTAGAGGTCGACCTCGATCGGCGTGGCGTCGAGCTCGCTCCAGATGCCGCGCCGCAGGTCCTCGACCAGCTCCACGGGCTCGTACGCGGCCTCGGTGCGCGTCGCGTGCTCGGCCATGCGCTTGACGCGGCTTTCGCTCAGGAGGCTGGAGAGCAGGCGCTCTTGCCCGGAGAGGACGCGGTCCGGCGCGCCTTCGGCCTCGAGGCGCAGCAGGATGTCCGGATCGATCAGCGCGGCCGGCGTGCGGAACGCGTGCTCGTTCAGGAAGGCGACCGCCTCGCGCTGGCGCTCGGCCGCGACCGGGTCGTACTGCGCGGGAGCGTCGCCGAACCAGGCGTTGTTGCGCACGACGCCGCCGACGACGTTCGCGACGTGGCCGAGCTCGCGGTCGCGCTGGCCGACGAGCGAGCCGTACATGTTGCTCAAGAGGTCGTAGTTCTCGCCCTCCTTGCAGGTCGCGTCGACGAGGTAGCCCGCGACGCGATCGATGTTCGCGAGCCCGAGCTCCGTGGCGCGGATGCTGTCGGAGCCGAGGTCCTCGGTCTGCTGGCTCGGGTCCTGCGCCGGATTGGGGTTGCCGAAGCGCAGCATCGGATCGTCGATCTGGCGCGCGACGAGCTGGCGCAGGCCCTCCTCCTGGGCGTCGTCGTCGGCGTACTGCCGGTATCCCCACTCGACCGCGAAGAAGTCGTACGGGCCGATCGTGGGGATGAGGCGCGCGCCGTCGCCCGGCTGGGCCACGTAGTTGAAGCGCCCGTAGTCCATGATCGAGGCCTCGGTGCCGTTCTTCGCCGTGAACTCGGGGTCGCGCAGCTGCTCGACGGTGTACGACGAGCTGGCCTTCATGTTGTGCGGGAAGCCGAGCGAGTGTCCGACCTCGTGCGCGATCACGTACGCGAGCGCCTCGCCGACGACCTCGTCGGGCAGCGGCAGCGCCTGCGCGCGCGGGTCGTTGGGCGAGGCCTGCACGAAGTACCAGTCGCGCACGAGCTTGATGACGTTGTGATAGACCAGGATGTCGGCCTCCAGGATCTCGCCCGTGCGCGGGTCGTTCACGTGCGGACCCATCGCGTTCTCGACCGTCGAGGGCAGCCAGCGGATCGACGAGTAGCGCGCGTCCTCCGCGTCCCAGTCGGGGTCCTCGTGGACCGAGGGCGCGTCCTTGGCGACGATCGCATCGCGGAAGCCGGCGGCCTCGAAGGCCGGCTGCCACATCTCGATCCCCTTGTGGATCCAGGGCCGCCACTTGTCGGGCACCCCACGCCCGACGTGGAAGACGATCGGCTCGACCGGCTCGGACACCTCGGCCTCGGGGTCCTTCTTCTCGAGCCTCCAGCGCGTCACGTAGCGCACCTGGTCGACCTCCTGCTCGTCGTCGCCGTACTCCTCGAAGGAGACCGCGAAGAAGCCCACGCGGTCGTCGTGCACGCGCGCCGCCATCGGCTTCTCCGGCAGCTTGACCATGCTGTGGTGCAGGAGCACGGTGACGGCGCCCTGCGACGGGTCGCGACGCGAATCGCCGCCGCGCCGGCGGGGCGTCTCCTCCGTCTCGCGCGGCGAGCCGCTCGAGAGCTTGTACGTCGCGAGCACCTTCGTCTCGACGTTCTCCGGGAAGGACTTGATCGACTCGACGAACGTGCGGTCCTTGTCGATTCCCGACGCGTCCAGCCGGCGCTTGGGGCTGAACTCCGGCAGGTCGTCCGTGAAGAGGCTCGTCGCGTCGATCACCGCCGCCTGGTCCTTGCCCCACGCCGCGACCGGGAAGCTCGCGATGATCGGCGCCAGCGAGGTCGCCTCGACCGAGAGCGCGACGTCGTTGTCCTCCTGGGCGCGGATGGAGTACTTGACGTCGCGCAAGAGGACCTTCTCGTCGCGCAGCTCCCAGCGCACCACGCGGTTGCCGACGCCCGTTCCGCCGTAGCCGAAGCCCGCCTGCGTGCGCGCGATCTGCGTGACCCAGAGCAAGTCGACGTCCAGCGCGGCGCGCGGGATCTCGAAGAGGACCTTGCCCTTGCCGCCCTTGCCATGGTGGACGAGGAGCAGCCCCGGATCGGACGCGTACTCCTCGGTGACGACCTCGTCGTAGGGCTGGATCCCGTCCTTCTTGCCCTTCGAGCCCTCGCCTGCGTCGCCTCCCTCGCCACGCTGGGCGAAAGTCGGCGCGAGGAGAGCGGAAAGGACGACGACGGAAGCAAGGCAGGTGCGCTTCATGTCCCGACTCCTTGGATCTGGGGACGAAAGGGGCGCACCCATGATGGCAGATCGACGTCGAGAGCGCGCCCCGCGCCCGTCGAGGAATGTGTAAGGACTGGCGGCGTCAGCCCTTCTTGCCGCTCGCGTGCGTCGCCTTCGCCTCGCGGCTCGGCGGCTGGATCACCTGCCCGTCCGGTTCACCGGGGGCACCGGGGGCACCGGGTTCACCGGGGGCACCGGTGACACCGGGGGCGTTCGCCGGGATCAAGTGCACGTCGCGCTGCGGGAACGGGATCGAGATGCCCTCCTCGTCGAAGGTCTCCTTGACCTTCGCGGTGAGGTCCCAGTACACGTCCCAGTAGTCGCTCGTCCTGCACCAGGGGCGGACGATGAAGTTCACCGAGGAGTCGCCGAGCTCGTGCAGGCGGATCACCGGCTCGGGGTCCGCGAGCACCTTCTCGTGGCCCGCCACGATCCGCTCGAGCACCTCGCGCGCCTTGCGGATGTCGTCCCCGTAGCTGATCCCGAACTTCAGGTCGACGCGCCGCGTCGGGTTCGCCGTGATGTTCGTGATGACGTCGCCCCAGATCATGTTGTTCGGGACGTGGATCGTCTGGTTGTCGAACGTCTTGATCGCGGTGGTCATCAGGGTCATCCCGTCGACCGTGCCGAGCGAGCCCGCCGTGCTGATGATGTCACCCGTGTCGAACGGCCGGTAGATCATGATCATCAGACCGCTCGCCAGGTTGCCCAGCGTGCCCTGCAGCGCCAGACCGATGACCAGGCCGGCGGCGCCGATCGCGGCGACGAGCGGCGTCATGTTGATGCCCAGGGTCGAGAGCGCGACGAGGACGCCGATGATGATCGTCAGCCGCCGCACCGAGCTCTGGATGAAGTCGCGCAAGAGCGCCGAGGTGCGCGGCAGGGAGCGCACTGCCCGTCCCACGAAGCGCGTCAGGACCTTGGCCAGGAGCCAGAAGCCGACGAGGACGCCGATCGCGACGGCGGCCTTCTTGGCGGTCGCGATGCCGCCCTGCTCGTTGCGCAGCCAGGCCACCGTGGTCGACCACGCCACGCGCAAGCCCGTGATCGGCGGCGTGACCACGATCGAGCCGACGTACGCGCGCGCCTCGGTCACGTCGCCGGCCTTCTTGTCCAGAGCGTCGATCACGACGTTCACGCGCTCGATCAGCCGGCCGCGTACCGCGCGCTTCTCCACGGCGGCGGCGTTGAAGTCCTCGACCCTGGCCAGATCGGTGCTGGTCAGCGCCGACGCCTCGGCGTTGCTGACCTCGAGGCACGCCTGCTGCAGGAACGCGATCCACTGCGCGAGCTGCTCCTCGACCTGCGCGCGCGTCAGCGGACGCAGCCGCGCCTTGAGCACCTCGACGGGGAGCTCGAGCGCCGCTTCGCGGGTCTTCGGCACGGTCGACTCTTCGAGCTCCGCGGCGACGTCCGTGCGGAACGCGTCGATCTCCGCCATCGCCCGCTCGGCGTCGCCGCCGGCCTGGCTCAGCGCGGCGACGATCGAGTCCGCCGCGGCGACGAGCGTGTCGAGGTCGGCGCGCAGCGCGACCGCCTGCTCGCGCTCCGGCGACCCATCGGGCGCCGCCTTCGCCGCGTCCAGCGCCTTCTGCTGCAGAGCGAGGAGCGTCATCCAGGCCGCCTGGAGCTCCTTCAGCTCCTCCAGGGTGCGGCCCACCAGGAGCTGGCTCAGCTCCAAGCGCATCGCGAGCGCGCTCTCGATGGAGTCGGGAAGGACGAGCTCCGACCGCGCGGGCTCCTGGTCCTGACCGAGGAGCGGAGCGGCTGGGGCGAGCGCGAGGAAGACGAGCGCTGCAGTGAGAAGTCCGCGGGGCATGGCGTGCCTTTCTTTCGAAGCTCGATCCGTCGAAGAACCCCTACGATACCGGCCCGCACGCGGGCCCGTGAAGCGTGGTTAGGGGCGGGCGACCGGCTCACGCGCAGCCCAGCCGGCGCAGCAGGGCCCGTCGTGAAGGCGCGCTCGCGACGACCTCGAGCTTGTCCTCGCGCGGCCGGCGCCGCAGGAGGCTCTCGACGCGCAGCGCCTTTCCGCGGGCCCCCACCCGGCAGTGGTAGACGAGCTCGAGCGGCGCCCGACCGCGCAGGAAGCGTGCGCCCTTGCCGGCGCGGTGCTCCTCCAGCCGGCGGGCGACGTCCGTGGTGATGCCCGTGTACAGCCGGCCGTCGCCCGTCGCGACGAGGTACACGTGCCAGGGCGCGCTCACCCGCGCCAGGGTAGCGCCGCGCGCGGACGTCCCGAGGGCCGCCGGCCACGAAGTCCCGCGATTCCCCGTCGCTCCGGGCCGGTTTCCCCCCGTTCCTCCTCCGGTGGCGGACGCGATCGCGCCGCCCAGGCGCAGGAGGACCCCGACGTGACCACCCGACCGAACCCCGCACCGGCCCTCGCGATGCAGCCCCTCTTGAGCTCGATCGCGACCGAGATCTCCGAGCGCTCGCTCGCCGTCCTCGAGCTCGAGGCGCGCCTCGAGAAGCTCCGCGCGGCGCGGACCGACCCCAGGGAGTTGCGCGTCCTTGCGGCGCGCCTCGCTCATCAGAAGCGCGAGCTGCGCCTGGCGACCGAGGAGCTCGAGCGCCTGGGGTGGAAGCGCGACGGCGCGCGCCCGCTGCGCTTCTTCTACGGCGAGGACGTGCAGCGGGAGGTCAGCTGGCAGCCGGAGAACACCGGGTTCTTCCGCGCGCTCGATCCGAGCTTGCTCACGCTCTGAGGCTGGGGCGGGGACCGCGCGCGCGCGACGCTCGGGGACGCGGCTCCTGCGCGGGATGAAGAAATGGCGACTTCCGCTCCGCCGGGCCCCGCGGGGCGACCTTCCGGGGTAGGGATCGGCCGCACGCCGCGCGTACAGCCCTTCGGCAGCAGCCCGGTCGAGCAGATGGTCGAGCCGGTCCGGAGCTTCTTCGCGCTCGTGCAGGCGTCGGTCGTGTCCGCGGGCGGCACGCTGCTGACCGATCCTCTCACGCTCTACCGGTAGAGATCGAGCGTACTGCGGGGACGCGAGTCCCGACCCGGGCCGCGCCCGGGGGCTGCGGCTCCCGGGGGCGGCCCGAGCTCACGGGAGGAACGCGACCCGCTGGCCGCTCTTCGACGCTCGGCGCCGGGCGGCGCGGGAAAGCCTCAGAGGCTGTCGGAGAATCGCCTTGCGGCGCTTGCGGTGGGTGAGTCCCGCGGATGAGGGTGTACCCAAGCGGGCTGCGAGCGGCGCCCCCATGCCCCCCCGGGGGGGGGCCGCCTTGCACGG